>Ga0180007_10003229_pt1 | contig 18383 bp, 16 predicted proteins | sample MM_PC_MetaG_FD_121122 | JGI IMG/M metagenome (GOLD analysis project Ga0180007, IMG submission 121122) | Groundwater microbial communities from the Aspo Hard Rock Laboratory (HRL) deep subsurface site, Sweden - MM_PC_MetaG | ecosystem: Environmental > Aquatic > Deep subsurface > Groundwater... | reverse complement strand
TATTGCGACGAAGATACATCTTTGGCATATTTTGTGAATAGCACTTTCCCACAAATTTTAGGAGAAGTGTTGGGCAAAAAGGTTATTCACATTACCACCGACTGTGTTTTTAATGGTAGCTTGGGTGCGCCATATGACGAGAATTCACCTAAGCTTCCACCAGATATTTATGGATTAACCAAAATGTTAGGCGACACTACTAAAGCTATTACACTCAGAACCTCTACTGTGGGCCCAGAATTGATAGGGAATAGAGGATTGCTGGCATGGCTCATGAGTCAAAGTGGTAAAGAAGTGAATGGTTATATTAATCATCTCTGGAATGGGATTACTTCACAAGAATTAGGAAATATTTGTCAAAAGATTATTAACCGTGAAGTTTTAGTTACTCCAGGGATTTATCATATTTTTTCGAATGATATTACTAAATACGAACTATTGGCTAAATTTAATCAACGGTTTAATCTTGGTTGCAAAATTTCTCCAATAGAAGCGCCAATAGCGATCGACCGTCGCTTACGCACGGTTAGAGAATTAAACCAGCAACTCCAAATCCCGTCTCTCGACGAACAAATTTCCAATTTAATTTTATAAATTAAAACCCTTCTTGTTGGAGAGGGGGATCATCCTCATGGCAGCGATCATTAGTTATTGTTGGTCACTGAGATTATTGCAAGATGCTTAACTATCTCATGATTGACCTCAATTAAATAGTTTGCTATATTTAGACCTACTTATGTACATTTAGAATAAAGAAAACTTCAATATTTCGCATGTCCAGATCTGGGATATGTTATCCCATCAAACTCGTAGAGCTGTTTGAGCGCTACGAAGGAGTTCACTCATGAAGGCAAAGATTAAACCGAGAATTCAATTGGAGAATCGACCACAGTTAGAGAAGCTCATACCTCTAAATATGCCTTTTATTGTCAATGTTGACCCTGCTGATATATGCAATTTTCAGTGCAAATTCTGTCCAACTGGAGATCGGAAGCTGATGAAGCAAACAAAAGGTAGAATGGGTGGGATTTTGGACTTCGATCTTTTTAAGAAGATCGTGGACGACATCCTGGAGTTCGGAAGTCCGCTGAAAGTTCTTCGTCTTTACAAAGATGGAGAACCAATGCTACATCCTAAGCTTCCAGAAATGGTGGCTTATACCAAGAAACAGGGATGTGCTGAGGTAGTTGATACTACTACTAACGGTTCATTGCTTTCTCCGGAATTGAATCTAAATCTTATCGAGGCGGGTTTAGACCGGATCAATATCTCGCTTTATGGAGTAAGCAGTGATCAATACCGGGATTTTTCGAGAGTCCAGGTGAATTTTCAGCAGATAATTGACAATGTCACCCATTTCTACGAACATAGCCGTGGGAAATGCACGGTACATGTAAAGATTAATGGTGACATTATTCCCAAGTCGGACCAGGAACAATTTCTTTTTCTGTTTGGCGATATTGCCGATGAAGTGTTTATCGAACACATTATTGAGTGTTGGCCAAAATTTGACCTTGGCTCAAGAGATTTTCAAGTCAATTCCGATGTTGGGATATATGGCCAGTCGGTCAAAGAAGTATCGGTGTGTCCATATATTTTCTACTCCTTTTCGATCAATTCTTCAGGAGTTGCGAGTGCCTGTTTTCTTGATTGGGAAAGAAAGCTTATAATCGGCGATGTGCGGAAAGAAAGTGTGATGGAGATTTGGAAAGGAAACCGGCTCTTAGCACATCAGCGGATGATGCTTGAGGGAAGCAGGCGAGAGCATCCAATTTGTGGTAACTGCGATCAACTAAGGCGGGGTATGCCAGATGATATCGACGCTTTTGCAGAGGAGCTGCTGCAGAAAATAAGATGAAAGCCAGTGCGATAAGCAAGAGATTACCCAAAGCGGCAGGTTTTTACACTGCCGCTTTTATTTACACCCTAATCAAAGCAGTTACAATGTATCTATTGTATAACGTTCATTTGTAATTTCTATCTAATCATGATTATATTATGTCCAATCTGTGGTTTTGGCAAAGCAAGGAGCCTTCTTCGTCTTAATTGCGGCAATTTTGATCAATCTGTTCTCTATCAATCTGTCCGAGTATCTGTTTGCGCACAATGCGGGCACATCTATAACAAGTTATTCCCCCAAGAGATTATTGACCTTAAAGAATACTATGAAACTGAGTACGCCCAGATTAATCTTGAGTCAGGAGACAAAACTGGTGACAGACCTGGTAGTGGCAACTCCAATACGTTTAATAGATACGCGCGGTTGCACAGCCTGATTATTCATCATATTAATACGAATCATAATATTTTAGATGTTGGTTGTGCTACTGGTGGTTTTTTGGATTATTTACATGAGCGTGGTTTTGAGCACCTTTATGGCATTGATATAATTAATACGTATGTAACACAAGCCAGAAAAAAGAGGATTCACAAGATTAAGATTGGCCAAGCTGAATCAATACCATTCGCGGATAATTCCATGGATCTGCTGGTTATGGACCAGGTGCTAGAACACTTAGTCGATCCCAAGAAAGCTTTCCGAGAGGCAAGGAGAGTTCTGGCTGAAGACGGAATGCTTTGTATTAGCGTTCCGGACGCTTCTCGATACAACAAGCGATTCTTTTTTGATTTCTATTGGTTTTTGCTGAGAGAACATGTGCAACACTTTGACCTTGAGCATTTAAAACTATTGGGTGCGCAAGAAGGATTTCAGTTAGTTGATCGTTCTCAATACGAGATGCCCATGATGAGTGACAAAATGATACTCCCAGTCCTAAGTATGTTATTCCGCCCAGCGAAGCCGTCTAAACCGCTTATTAGAAAGGCTGATCTTAAGCTGGAGGGGCAAATCAGTAATTATATCAAGAGAAATCTAGCACTAACCCTAAAAAGGAAGAAGAAAGTTGGTCAGTTGATAAAATCGCAACAACCCTTATATCTATGGGGGATAGGGAGAGAATGCTTATATCTTTATGAGAATACCGGGCTTAAAAGATGTAACATAGTTGGTTTAGTTGATAATAATCGATATAAACTGAGGTGTTATTCTCTAGACGGAAAAATATTGCAAGATGAATCTATATTGGCAAAGGTGCGGTCCGATTCAGTTCTATTAGTTACTTCATTTGCTCACGTGAATGTGATTAAGAGAAAAATACTTGAGTTTGATTACCAAATAAAGGTTATCAATATATGAAAAAACTAAAAGCTAGTAAGGTTCTTCACCTCACTACACATCTTGGAGGCGGAGTAGGTAGTGCTGTACTTGGGTATTTGTCAAAAGCTAAGAAGGATCCCAATTTTACCCATAAAGTAGTTTGTCTTAATTACGCCGAAGAAAGATCTCGCAAAGTGGCGGCAGGTCTTGGGGTAGAGTTGCTCGACATGATGAACAAAGAAAGAGAAACTCTACTTAGAATGATTGCTGAGGCTGATTTAGTGCTAATTCATTTGTGGAATCATCCATTGCTCTATGATTTTTTAGTACGAGAAAAGCTGCCAGCTTGCCGGGTTGTTGTGTGGAGCCACGTATCTGGACTGAAAGCGCCCAATGTTTTTACAAAAAAAATTCTTCGGTATCCAGATATGTTTGTATTTACTACTCCGATTAGTCTTGATGTCTCGGCAGTTAAAAAGTTTTCAGTTGATAGATTAGTGATTTGGTCAACTGGCGGAGTAGAATACCTAGCGTCATCAAAATCGAAAAAACACAGTGGCTTCAATATAGGTTATCTTGGCACTGTCGATTATGCCAAGCTGTGTCCTAATTTCTTGGACATCTGCTCTAAGATTGATATTCCCGATGTACGTTTTATTATATGCGGAGACGATAATGGTGGAAAGATTAAGGAAGAAGCCCAAAGAATGGGCATAGATCATAAGTTCAATTTTGTCGGTTGGGTTTCTGATATACACCAATATTTGTCAACTTTTGATCTGTTTGGCTATCCACTATTGCGGGATCATTATGGTACTTGTGACCACGTACTCCAGGAAAGTATGGCTGCTGGGGTTGTGCCGGTTGTGCTTAACAACAAGATGGAGATGTCTATGGTTCAAGATGGTAAAACAGGCATAGTGGCCAAAACTGAGACTGATTATATCAAAGCTGTCCAAACGCTTTATAACAATGCAAAACTAAGGAAGATGTTGTCTAATAACGCAAGACAGTATGCTCTGTGTAATTTTTCTATAGATAAAATGGTAGACGATTGGAACCGTGTGTTTAGCGAGCTGCTAAAAATACCTAAGACGCCGAAAAGATGGGATATTCAAATGAGGGGAGAGATATTACCCAAAGATGTGTTTTTGGAATCCATTGGCGACCATGGTAAGATTTTTTCGAATTATTGTAATGCTAATACTGAAACAGGAAGATTAAAGGCGTTAAAAGAAATTGCGTCATTAGGGAGATTATCTAACTGGAGTGCGGAGACAAAGGGTACGGTGCATAACTATTACACCTTCTTGCCCGCCGATAAATACCTTACGCTTTGGAGTAAAACAATGAGATGTAATGTAGGTTCAAGACACATCTCTTGATGCCACAGTCACAAACTCTTATCGCTCCACTAATGAGAATTGCAGATTTATATACTCGATTTGATTATTAATCTGTTACGATAATTCTATGATTGATCAGAGGCCTCTTATTACTGCCGTGATCCCTACTTATCGACGTCCACAATTATTGAGGAGAGCAGTTTTGAGTGTTCTTCGTCAAACCTATCCCAATCTCAGAGTATGTGTATATGATGACGCTTCAGGCGATGATACTAGAGCAGTGATGGAAGAATTGATGCGGCAGGATCAGCGAGTCTTTTATTGCGAGCATCCGCAGAATGTAGGACCTTTCGATAATTTTGAATTAGGGATTAGGCGAGTATCAACTCCATATTTTTCAGTGCTTTCTGACGATGATATATTACTGCCAGAATTTTACGCGCAAGCAATGGAGGGATTTAATAGATATCCAAAGGCAGCATTTGTGGCCACTAAAACTTTAGTAGTTGAGGGGGACCAGATCGTTAGTATCCTATTTGATGAAAATAAGGAGAAGTATTATGTTCCGCCAGAAGGATTGATTAAAATTTCTCTTGGCAAAACAAATACTTGGACCGGATCAGTCTATAGCCGGGATGCTGTCGCTGATATTAATTTTGATAGGGCGATGTTTGGAGAGCCAGTAGAACAAGATTTTTTGTTTAGAGTAGTCGTTAAACTACCATATCTAGTCAAACCCGTACCTGGAGCTATCTTTATAGCGCATGGTTCATCTATGTCAGCATCCAGACGATCCGATGATGTTATTCAGCGCTATCAGCGCATGTTCTCTAAAATAGAAGATTATCCAGACGTGAGTGATTCCGACAAAGGCATAGTGATTAAGAACGCCAAAAGAATATTGATAAATGCGTTGTATGATCGCGCCCTAATAGATATAAAAAGTGGGGATTTCGATTTAGCGATGAAAATAGCCATAACTCTAAGGAACAATTTTGCACAGACTAATAAATCGGCATTGTTGTTTGTTTTTGCCAAAATATTCAAATCTAACAAAATCATCTACTTTGTATGTGCAAAGTTGTATGCTATTTGGAAAAAGGTTGATTTAAGAAAGATAACAAAAAAGCAATCATCAAATGATATTTACGGCTCTTATTTGAAATATCTAGATAAATACTCTGGGACTTGAATCATTGATAATTTTATAGTATAAAAGGTAATGTAAGAGCAATTAATTTATATAATCAGCGAGCCAAAAATATGGAGGAACAGCATAAAAAACGAGCTTTAATTACCGGGGTAACTGGTCAAGACGGTAGTTATTTAGCAGAATTATTGTTAGAGAAAGGCTATGTAGTATGTGGTGTTGTCAGACGAGCAAGCTATTTTAACACTAAGCGGATAGACCATCTTTATGCCAATCCTAATTTCGATGCTTTGTATGGCGATCTAACCGATCACGCTTCCATTGCAAATATCATAGAAAAATTTAAGCCAGATGAAATCTATAATCTGGGCGCAATGAGCCAAGTTGGGATTTCCTTTGAGGTGCCTGTCTACACAATGACAGCTAATACTCTTGGCGTTTTGAATATACTTGAATATATTAGACAACATGCTCCCAAGACTAAGTTTTATCAGGCCTCTAGTTCAGAAATATTTGGTGCGCCGGTAAGCCCCCCACCATTTAATGAAAATTCCGACATGAAGCCACAAAGTCCTTATGGAGTATCCAAGTTAGCTGCTTTTCATCTTGTGCGTAATTACCGAGAAGGGTATGGATTATTTGCCACTACTGGGATATTGTTCAATCACGAGTCACCCCGCCGTGGAGAAAACTTTGTTACAAGAAAAATAACCAGAGGTATAGCTGCCATCTTGAGGAAGGAGGCCACCGAGTTGCGTTTAGGGAATCTTGACGCTGTAAGGGATTGGGGCCATTCCAAAGATTATGTCAAAGCTATCCACCTAATTATGCAACAACCTGAGGCTGGTGAGTATGTAGTTGCGACAGGAGAAGCCCACAGCGTTAGGGAGGCCTTAGAGTTTTGCTTTGGTCTAGCGGGGCTAGATTGGAAAAAATATGTGGTAATAGACAAAAAGTATTTTCGTCCCAATGAAGTGCCATATTTAAAAGGAGATGCTAGCAAAATACGAGATCTTGGCTGGCAACCGGAATATAATTGGCAGACGACTCTCAAAGACATGTTGGAAAATGATATCAAAAGTGGTGGTGATGAGCCTTCTAAGTACATTAATTTTCCAATAGCAAAGAAAGACGACAAAACAATCGAGTTAATCCCTGCCGAACCCACTTTTTCATAATAGCTTTGCGATGGGTCAGTTTAGGCTAGCCTATGATTGAGTCGGTTCTAAAGGTGTCCGATTCGTAGTCCTTGCCCCCACGTTTTCCTTCAGAGAACACGATAAATTGATTGCCTTCATCTGTAATGACTAGCGCATGGATTTCAAGTGGGGGAGTTGTTATTAAATCACCCTCTTTAGCGAGCATCATCTGGGCTGGCTCATTTGAATCAACTGGTTTGTACCAATATTGGAGCGAACCCTTAGTCATCAGCATATGCTGGGTGGTCTCTTTGTGGTAATGATTACCTCTTAAGGATCCTGGCTTGGAGTCTATGATTGCAACATGGTTAATGTTGGTATTGTAGAATATATCATTGATTGTCCCTCTGTCATCTGAGTGGGACTCAAGTGGGGATTCCACATCTTTCCATACATTTTTTATCTTCATAGGAATTTAATCTTATTATTAATATTAAGTAGATTTTCTTTTAAAATGTCACCAATATTCCAAGACAAAACTAGAGCATACACACCTTGCTTATATTCTGCAAAAATTTCATCTCCCACAATAGGGATCCTAGTCAGGGGAGTATATTTACCTTGCTTGTGCTCCGAACTATCAGTTACAAAGTCGATCACTGTTTTATCTAAATTATAGAAATTCAATAACGTGTTACCTTTAGCTGCTGCTCCTACTGCAACAATTGGCGACCCTTGAGATTTGATACTATACAGTTTTTCTAAGAATTGATCACGAGTAATAGTAATGTCTTTCTGAAATTTTTTATAAGTATCGATATCAAACAAACCAAGCTCAATCTCCTGATTAATCATTTTAGTAACCTGGTCAGTTGGTCTGGGCGCGTCATTTATTATCTTCCTTGAATATACTCGGATAGAACCTCCATGGTAATCAACGTGTTCTATGTCAAATATTTCCAACCCCACCTTAGACAGTAAGTTATAGGCCGATTTGACAGTGAAATAACTCACATGTTCGTGGTAAATCTGATCAAAATGTTGGCTTTGAATAGTGTCTAACCAATAGGGTGATTCAAAGACAAATACACCCTCATTTTTTAACAAATGGTGAACTCCTTTGGCAAAATCTAATGGGTCGTTCGAATGGTTGAATACATTATTAGCTATAATCAGATCAGCAGGTTCAAAGTCAGTTTTGATCTGTTGGCCACTGGCAGAAGTAAAAAAATCGTTAACTGTTTCTACGTCATATTGTGTGCCGGCTATTTCTGCCATGGCCTTGGAGGGATCAACGCCTAAAACTTTATTGGTGAGCTTAAATTGCTGAATTAAGTAGCCATCATTACTGCCAATCTCAACGATGAACTTATTTTTCAGATCAAATCGTGCCACCATTGTTTTATAATAGTCGTCCCAATGGCTACGAGAGAACGATGAATTTGATGACGTGTATGAATAGGCGTATAGGTTGTAGCGTTCAAAATCGCTAGAGATATAGCCCAGTTGTATTTGACCCGACTCGGGGCAAAGGTAGCACTCTAGTGGGAAAACTGGTTCAGTCATGCCTAACTGGGATTCATTTATAAAAGTATCAGCATATGGGTGCATGCCTAAATCTAAAATCTTCTCAACATCTCCATCCGATATTAAGCATTTATCTATAAGTTTAGCTGAGGATGTGTCTGCAATCATATTTCTATATCTTCACTTTATCATTTTCGCGCCCTTGATAAGGCCCGGTTTTAATCTCATAAAAAATAGTACCTTCTTCTAGGTTAGTTAAACTATGCCCACCTTGGTAAGTTATAACACAATCTCCGGGACGCAATATTTCTTCCGCGATAACTTTATCGTCAGTATCATAGAAAGCGCCCTGAATGCTCCCTCGGATTACTATCCAACTTTCTTGAGTAATTACACTTTTCTCTCCGTTTTTCCAAAGATGCTTATGAGCAGGGACGGTTTCGTCTTTTTGCAAATCCATTGTGCATATCTGCAGAAATTCTTTCGGATCAGATAATTGCATTTTACCTTTTGGAATATCTTCCAACCTGTTGATCTGATGAAGTAATAATTTGGGATCTGTTTTAGAATAAATCTTTTGCATAAAATTATAAATCTAGGTTGATAAATAGCTATTAACAGCTTACAACTTCTAAGTATATCATGTTTGATTTTATGGTTATTTTGGGGTATGCTTTTATTGAAAAAACGGCTGTGGTAAAAGAAATATACCTGGTTGCATCAACACAGAAATAACTAAAATAACTTTGATGAATGATTCGAATTACAATATCCCACAAATGGAGCCGTGGTTTGATAAACATGAGACCACAGCTCTTTTAGAGTACATGCAATCTGGGGGTTGGGTAACAGAATTTAACAAAACGAGCGAATTAGAAAGGCTTATTGCGGAATACGTAGGAGCGAAATATTGTTCTATAGTTAGCAATGGCACTGTCAGCTTGGCTCTTGCTCTCATTGCTTGTGGGGTTGGTCCAGGCGATGAAGTAATTGTTCCTGACTATACCATGATAGCGAGCGCTAATGCAGTTAAATTAGCGGGTGCTGAAGTAGTATTTGCTGATATTGAACCAGACAGTATATGTCTTAGCTTGAGACAGATACAAAAAGTTATTTCTCCTCGCATTAAAGCAGTTATCTTAGTAACTATTAATGGGCGCTATCCTAGTGATTTGGAACAGATTGTTACTTTTTGCAAAGAGAATGGATTGAGATTAATAGAAGATGCCGCTCAATCGCTCGGGTCGCGTAAAGATGGCAAACATCTGGGGACATTCGGAGATATTGGTAGTTTCTCATTTGCAGTCCCCAAAATTATCACTACTGGTCAGGGGGGTGCGCTGGTGACTGACGACGAAGTTCTTATAGAAAAAATACGTAAATTACGTGATTTTGGACGTGAAAAACCAGGGGCCGACCATTATCTAACTATGGGTTGGAATTTTAAATTTACTGACATTCAAGCAGTTATAGGGATTGAACAGATGAAAAAATTGCCATGGCGGGTAGGGCGGAAAAAAGAAATTTATAATCTTTATCAACAGCAACTCAAAGATGTATCAGAAATAGAGTTTATTCCTACCAATCTAATCGATACTGTGCCTATGTTTGTTGATGTGCTGGTACCAATGGAGAAGCGTGCGATGCTTGTCAACTATTTGCAAGAGAAAGGCATCGGCACCCGTTTGTCTTATCCTGCGTTGCATGCTGAACCAGTCTATTCGAGAGAAGGTAAATACCCAGTGGCAGAAAATATAGCCAAGAGAGGATTGTGGTTACCTTCATCTTCAAAATTAACAGATAAAGAAATCGCAAGAGTTTGTATGGAAATTAAAAACTTTTTTGTAAACAAGGAATCGTAATGCAGAGTACACATAAAAGTATTAGAAAAGTAGCGATCTATCCTGGGTATGCCAATATGCTGAAAGATCAAATGTTTGATCTGAACTCTCCCGCTGGTAAGCAACTCGGAGGTTTGCCAATTTTTCAAAGGTATATTGCGCTACGAGATATGCTAGCTCAAAAAGGGATAAAGCTACATACTTTTGATATGTACCCAAGCCTTAAGGATATTGATTTATGGATAATGCTAGAAGCAAACATCAAGGGTTACTTATTCTTAGCTAAGAATTTCATTAATCCCAAAAAAGTAATTCCAATTATTCTTGAACCATCTGTAGTGTCCCCTTGGGAATGGAAATATGTAAAATATTGGTCTCGTCTTCATCCGATTGTACTGACATGGTCACCTGAGTTAGTGGCACAAAGCGAGAAATTTATGAAATTCCACTACTTGCCATTCACATTTGACGCTACTAAGCATAATTACTTTGCTTCTAAGCCCAAAAAGAATCTTTGCTTACTCATGCAGTCTAATAAAGCATCTCGCGTGAAAGGAGAATTATATTCTCTCCGCAGAGAAATAATCAGATATTATGAAAAAAGGGGAGATAATTTATTAGATCTATATGGTTACGGATGGAACAGCCCCAATACGCAACACCTTGGGCCATCAGAGCCATTCTACACGCCAATTTATAAAGGCACAGCCGAAGACAAGTGGGAAACATTCGCTGAGTATCAATTTATTTTTTGTATCCAAAATGCTATTCCTGCCGGGGACTACGAATGCGATGCGTTTATGGCAATGGCGACAGGTGCAGTTCCAATTTATCTGCCTCCTCCAGATGCTGATGAATATATTCCAAGAGATACGTACATTAATTACAACGACTTTAAGAACTTAGACGAGCTCACTACTTATTTAAAATCTATTGTAGACACTCCGGCGTACGATGAATATAAACAAAAAGGTTGGGGGTTTATTAATTCAGAAAAATTTAAGCCATTCACAGTGCAACAATTTAGCGAAGATGTTTATAAAGCCATCCAGGCAGTTTTCAAATAAATCTATGAATGTATTCTATAATCTGCACAATTTAATCACGATTAAAATTAGCCAAGGTAAGCTAAATCTAGCTGATGGGTATAATCATTATCTGAGACATTTTCAAGTTGCTGAAGAACCATTGGGGGTTAACTATGAGGTGAAAGAATTCTCAGAATTTAATCTGCCGAAAGCTCACATTAGCAATGGAAGCATGCTAGGGTTTAAAGAAGGTATTTGTTTCTCCAAGGAAAAATATGCACTTGTTTTGGAGGATAAAAAAATTACGGAATATACCACTTATGCTAACCGGGCAACTAATTTGTGGTTGCAAATGCTTTTTTTAAGGCAAGGCCTCAGTTTCGTTCACTGTGCAGGTGTTGAGATAGGGGGAAAGGGGATTATTTTCCCAGCATTTGGCGGAGCTGGAAAAACGATGCTAATATCAAAACTCCGTGAATTAGATAACTGTAAGTTTTTCGGGGATGATTATGTAATAGTTGGCAAAGATAGCAAAATGTACTCATACCCAAGTGATTTCTCCATTTATCCTTATCATTTGAAAATGTTCCCAGAATTAAAGAGCAGTATTTATAGTAAATATTTTCTCCGACACAGGATCTTCGGTCTATTTTATTATGCAAAAAAAGTAGTTAATTTCATCTGGAAACGTCTTAGCCGTTCTGGCGCCCCGCTTTTTGTTGGTTGGAACGCGGATTATGTAAAGGTGCCAGCTATTAAGCTAATCGGTAACGACATCGGTCGGCAAACAAATTTAACTGCTGCAGTTTTTTTAAGTCGGTATAGTGGCCAAGAAATAATTGTAGAAGAGATGTCTCTCGATGAAATGGTAAAGTCTACTGATGGGATCTTGTGGCTGGAGTCACAGCATGCCCTACCTTATTTGTCAGCTTTAGCTGCTTTCGGAGTTATCAATTTAGCCAGTGTAGCGTTTAGCCAGCGCGAAGTGATAAAAAGTTGTTTTGCTCCACTGAAGCGGTTTCGTATATTAATACCGGATAAGCTTGATCATACGTCATACATCAACTTTATGACTAGGTTTGTTCGTGAGAAGCTAGCATGAATAATCCTTCAATATCGGTTATCCTTTCTGTCTATAACGGTGCCCCTTATTTAAAAGAGGCCATTGAAAGTATTTTGAATCAAACTTTTGAAGATTTCGAATTTATTATTGTAGATGATGGTTCTACTGATGCGACTTCAGAGATCATAGACATGTTCACCGATTCTCGTATTATTCGATTGTATAACAAAAATAATCTGGGTTTAGTTGAATCTTTAAACAAAGCGTTAGCAGTTTCACAAGGGAAATTTATAGCTAGAATGGACGCTGATGACATTAGTCATCCAGACCGCTTTCAAAAACAATTATTTTACTTAGAGCATCATTCTGAGGTTGGGATACTTGGCACCGCCATGGCTCAAATAGATGAGCGGGGACGGCCTATTTCAGTTTTAGTCCCACCCTCTCAACATGAGCTTATTTTGTGGCAAACAATTTTTGGTTGTGCAGTTTTTCATGCCACCGTGCTAATGCGCCGGGATGATCTTATTGCAGTAAGTGGTTATGATGTAGATTTTCTCCATTCAGAAGATCTCGATTTATGGAGCCGTCTTTTTAATAAAACTAAATTTGCCAACTTACCAGAGGTTCTTTACACAAGGCGTCTTCATCGCCGATCGATTATTAGCACACAGTTTAATAGTCAGCATCGCAACGGTATTATTATTCGGCGACGCTTGTTAAAATCAATATTAGGTTGTGATGTTTCTCCTGAATCGGTAACTTGGTTTTTGAATCATGACAGTCTTCTTAACCGACAGCAGAAGATAACAGCACTTAACTTACTTATAGATCTTTATGAAAAAATTATTCAAACTAATTCAAGCTCGGTCAGCACTGTTAAATCTATGCGAACATATTTAATTCACAGAATAATATTGGTTAACCAAAGCTGGCCCAAGCTTTTATTAAGGCGATTAACTTTGTATCTAGGCAAGCTATTGCCCAGCCCTGTCCGTCACAAACTAAAAGTTATTACTGCCAAACTTATCCGGGGTGGCTACTTAAAGAGTAATGACTGAAAAAGCACTACGTTTTTACTAATATCATGATTAGCAAAAAAAGTGTCCTTAGCATTTTTCACTATTTGTTGTGCTAATTCCGGGTTTGCTATTAATTCTCTAATAGCAGTTTTTAGCTCGGCTATACTTTCGGTGTCTACTACCATCGCAAAATTATTATCTTTGGCATATCTGGCTAAATGGCTCTCAGCTGGTGCGTGGATTAACATAGGTCGTCCGGCAATTAAAAAATCAGTTAGTTTTCCAGGAGTGGCAGTGTTAATAATAGCCGGGCTTTTAGTGCACCATGCTAGCGGCACAAACAAAATATCAGCTTCGCTTTGAATACGTGGCATTTCGCTTCCTGGCGCTACGTTATAATCAATTTTGGGGCTATTAATACCAATGGCTTTTAAATACTCTGGTGGATTTGGGGAATAAAGCTTTAGACGAATATCAATATCATCAATCTGGTCTATGGCTTTTACTAGATTTTTGATGCTTTCGGCTTGTGCCCAATAAACATTGCCAGTAAATACTATATTGTGTGGCGGTTGATGATAAGCAATTGGAGTTTGTAAGGGCAAATATGGCGCAGGGTCGGTTGCGTTGTAAATAAGAGTCAGTTTATTAGCTATTTTATTCCCATATCTCCGCAGATAAAAATCTCTCGTTTCGGCATTATTAACTATAATCTTGGTGGCAGCTTTAACTAGTTTGGGCTCAAAGATAATAGCTAGCAGATTTCCAGTAAGCGGAAAGAAATTACCCTTGTAAACATCGAACATATATAAATGAAATGGAACCTTAGTTGCCCTGTGAATGTAATAAGTCCCAATCAAAGCTGGCCCATAATCGGAGAAACCCATTAAGAGTTTAATGTTTTGCTCGTGGACCATCCGTATACCGACCTTGATAATCATAGGTATTTGACCAAGAATGAGTGGAGCCCCAAGAAGTGTTTTGACAAATTGATTTCTTTTGAGCAACCGTTTTAATCTGGCGATCAGATCCATTTTAACAATTGCAGAGAGGGGAGCTTTTACCCACATCGGGAAAAGAAAACTTTTGCGGAGAAATTTCTTTAATCTCACTGTGGGGTTAGTAACGGTCTCTTCTGGTCTGGTTTCTTGATTTTGCCGATTTGCCTTGGAAGCAGATGGGTTATCGTAAAAAACATATTCTCCCGGCAACCAGGTGCCTATTTTGGCAGAGAGGTTATCTATATTATAAAAACTTGTCAGGATGGTATATGATTCGGGAGGAAGGCTAGTTAAAAGATTAGCCATAATTCTGGGAGCTCCAGCTAGTAGGGGGGGAGCATAGGTAGAAATAAATAAAGTTTTTTTGAAGTCTGTATTATTCATAAATTAAGTGATGAAGAAAAAAGTTGTTTTTATTATTAATAATTTTGTAGTTGGTGGTGTCGAGAAGTTACTTCTAGACATTATTGCGCGGCTAGACAAACAAAAGTTTGATATCTCCATTATAACAGTTTTTGGTTCTGGCCCCCTGGAGGATAACTTCAAAGCGCTGAATGTCCCCATATATTTTGCTGCCGGAAAATTTCCATTCTATGCCAGCCACTGGCTATATAAGGTTTATTGGTTAGTAATTGCACCATTCATTATAGCAAGGTTGGTTTGGTGGCTCAGGCTTCATCATCCAGATACAGTAGTCACTTCTTTATATCAAGCAGATATCCTAGGCATATTAGCTAGTTGGCTAACGCATATTCGGCAAAGAGTATTGATCCATCATGATGTTTATCCATTGCCTTTCGGCAAAGCTTACTTAAAAAGAAAAATTGGCATTGGTCTATCTACTAAAGTTGTGGCGGTATCACAGACAGTAAAAGCTTTTGTAATTACTTATTTTGGCGCAATAGACAGTCGAGTCGAGGTTATTACTAACGGGATTAATCTTGAGTTGTTTAAAAACAATCAGTTTTCATCAAACGATTCTGGCTTGACTTTGGGCATGTTGGGACGGTTGGAGCCGATTAAAGGTCCGTCGATATTCGTACAAGCTTTGCAAATTTTGCAAAGTGAATATGGGCTGACGCCTACGAGTTATTTAGGGGGCAGCGGCAGTTTGAAACCAGAGTTAATGGGCTACGCAAGTCAGGCTAAATTGCCCAATCTACATTTTGATGGAGAAATCCAAGATGTTCCCGGCTGGATGAGCAAAATTGATATTTTAGTAGTTCCTTCAATGAGCGAAGGATTTGGCTTAGTAATCTTAGAAGGACTAGCTACTGGCAAGCTAGTATTGGCATCGGATTTGCCATCTGTTCGAGAATTAGTTACGAATAACATTAACGGACAGCTATTTCCGGTTGGTGATGCAAAGAGCCTCGCCGACATGTTGCATCGTCTGATAACTGACCCCACAGTTTTCAATCAGGTTAAACAGGGGGTATCTAAATGGCAACAACAGCGGTTGTCTTATTATGATATTAAGCAGGTGACGTGGCACTATGAAGAATTATTGTCATCTGGACGAGAGGACCAAGATAACAATGGGGCGATCAGGCCATAATCAGTGGTATTGGTGGCGTTCCCTCCTCTCGTTAACCCATCCGATCGAGCTATAACATGTAGAATGTCTCTTTCCATAATGCCACGTTCATAAGGGTCTCCCCATAGTCCTATTGAAATGGAATATCTGCCTGGGCTAAGTAGATTAGACGGAATGGTACAGATATTACTATGTGTCCCTATAGGGAAAGTTTTTTTATATAAATTTGGCTCATGATTGCTTAAAGAAACAAACAAAAGCTGATCTTCTTGGTTGTGGATTAGAACAGTCGTACCTATTTGGGCTTCTGCCTTGGTTTTAAAAGTGATATAAATTTGTAGAGGTTTCTCAGTCGCAAATTCTGTTCCAATAGGTTTGCCATCGCTCAATATTCCAGTTTTGATAAGTTGAGCCGCTAGGATAGTTGGACCTGTATTTTGCCAGTCAACCACAGAAGTATCTTTAGTATGGTAATTCTCATATCGATTGAGAGTTGAGTTAACATCTCCATCGTAAATTTTTCTAGCTCTATCTAATAAGATAGCTCGGGAGCATAGTGTGCGGATAGCTTGCATATTATGACTTACAAATAAAATAGTGCGGCCTTCTTTGCTGATGCTGTCCATTTTGCCTAAGCATTTCTTTTGAAACGCTAGATCACCTACTGCCAATACTTCGTCGACTAAAAGGATTTCCGATTCAAGATGTGCTGCGACTGCGAAAGCTAACCTTACTCGCATTCCACTCGAATAATGCTTAACAGGGGTATCTAGAAACTTGTCTATTTCAGCAAATTTAATAATATCGTTAAATTTGTGTTTAATTTCATTTCGAGTCATCCCAAGGATAGCGCCATTAAGATAAATATTTTCTCGACCAGTCAACTCTGGATGAAATCCTGTGCCAATTTCTAATAGGGAAGCTACGCGTCCGCGCAGTGTAATTTTACCTGTTGATGGAGGGGTAATTTGAGACAGGACTTTCAGCAAAGTGCTTTTGCCTGATCCGTTTCTACCAATAATCCCCACTACTTCTCCCATTTTGACTTCAAAATCTATATCTTTTAAAGCCCAAAATTGATCGCGTGGCCGTTTCTTTTTAAACAGATTAGCCAGGACATCTCGCAAGGCATCGTGTCGTACGTGTTCTCCTAGGTAGTACAACTTACTTAAATTCTCAACTTTAATAACAGGTTGTTCCATGGCTTTATAATTCATCTGCAAAAAATCTTTCAGTTTTTCTAAAATATGCTATACCACCCACAAAAAGAAGAACGATGATTAAAGCAGAAATACCTAATAGTTGGCCCCAATTGTTAGGTAATGGTGATCCTAGCAAAAAACTTCTGGATACGGTAATGATACCAGTCAGGGGATTAAGCATAGCGATTACTTGAAAGCGTTCAGGGATTATATCTATCGGATAGATTACAGGAGTAACAAACAATAGTAATTGAGTGAAGAAAGGTAGAACATATCTAATGTCCCTATATTTGGCGTTCAAGGCAGCCAGGAAAAGACCTAAGCCCAATGCTGCACTTAATGCCATAGCTAATAGAACTGGCAGAATAAGGATGCCGATCCATTGGGGTGGGTACTGATAGAACCACATCAATCCCAGTAGTACAATGAATGCAAAAGCAAAATCTACTGCTGGAGTAGTAGCCTGGGCTATAGGAAGAATAATACGTGGGAAATATACTTTTTTAATCATATTTTCATTACCAATTAAGCTGTTACTGATATCAGTAAGAGCAGAAAAAAAGTAGTTCCAAAGTAGTAGACCAGCATAAACGAATACGGGGTAAGGAACGCCTTGAGAAGGAACCTTCATCAACCGCCCGAAAAATAAACTAAAAATTATCATTGTGATAAGAGGTTGAAGAATAGCCCAAGCGATGCCTAGTAGGGTTTGTTTATAGCGGACTTTGATATCTCGCCAAATAAAAATGTATAGCAAATCCCGGAATCGCCACAGTTCTTTTAAGTTAAATTGAGCTAGTCCTTTAGGTGGGACAATTTCATATTGCAACAATGGCATAACTCGAGATGCATTTTTTATCAACAATCTATCAGAATTGTTTGTGCTTGTTTTTAATACCATATCTTTGATTCATCAAGGGAAACAGACACCATTGTTTAGGATATCCCTTACTTGTTTATAGCGTAGAATGAATAAAAATTCAATACCAGTAAGCACTTTGTTAAGTAGGGGGGTGGTAATTATAGAAAGACAATGTTTTTGACTACTAACTCATAGTTCAGGTATTCTAAGAGCAGAGTCCTTCTTAATTTATGGCGGAAATTAACTACACAACGAAATGTTCAAATATAGATATCCGAAAAAACATGCCAAAGTTTACCTGGTTGTTGCTGTTGTAGTAGTGGCGATTATGTTTAGTTGGTTAGGCACTACTGGCAGTTTAGACAACATTATTCGTAAAGATAAATTAGTAGCACGTTGGGAAATATATAAAAGCAATAAGGTATTAGAAAAAACCCCCAATAACTACAATGCTTTAGTAAAACTAGGCATTAACAGCTATATTCTCAGAAACTACGCAGACGCGTTA
>Ga0180007_10003228_pt1 | contig 18384 bp, 12 predicted proteins | sample MM_PC_MetaG_FD_121122 | JGI IMG/M metagenome (GOLD analysis project Ga0180007, IMG submission 121122) | Groundwater microbial communities from the Aspo Hard Rock Laboratory (HRL) deep subsurface site, Sweden - MM_PC_MetaG | ecosystem: Environmental > Aquatic > Deep subsurface > Groundwater... | reverse complement strand
GATGTCCCAATTCGTCAACAATACGTCAGCAATGAATAAATTCTGGCAGGTTCGGTACTGTAAATTTTTCGCGGTTTCGAATTTTTAAGGGGGAATCCGGGATGCCTCACGGATTCAGGTAAATGTAAAATCGGTGGTGTTCCGTCCCTGTTTTACAATCGCTTCGCTGTTGTGCTAAAAAAATTAAGGAGAGATAATAAACAATCAAGAGCCACACGGTAGTAGTGTTTCATTTGAGAAACTGTGTGAGTGGTCAGGAATGGCGAGATAAAAATAAATCGGGTGGGTGAATCTGTTTTATTTAACAGTAAACCAGATGGGAATGGGGGAGTGCTTCTTTGATTTCTTTTCAGAGGTTTTGTTTTTTGCTATAATAGAAGAAGTGCGAGTTTGATAGGCAGCTGGCTTCTCAGAGAGCAGGTGTTTATCCAGAAGTAAATGAGGATTTATGTGATACGGTGTAAATTTTTTATCAGCTCGATATTGTTTCTCTGTATGACTTCGATTGTTCGTCCTGCCGTTGCTGACCTGGAAATAAATTCCTGGACAATGTTCATGGTGCCAATTTTTTCTGCAGTAACAAACTCTTCTGGAGGTCTGACGCTATGCCTTGTTAACAGTACAATGCCGCACTTTGTTGCGTCAGCATCCTCAGGGTATGGTCTTGAAAACCGGGATGGGAAGAAACGCTTGATCTGTACCAGGGCTTCTCTTCGTTATGATTCAGATCAAAATGACGGTTCTTTGCGCATACAGCGCAATGGGTACATACCCTTCAATCCTGTTGGTTGTTGCACTCATGCTATTTGCCTTGTCAGTCCGCTCCCTTTGGCCAGTGAAACCTATACCCAGTGGATATGGTATAACAACTCATGCAAGCAGGTTGTTCAATTCACCCAGCCCATTAACTGGATCGACAGTTCCTATTCTTTAATCAAAATGACGCCGAAACTGGTGGGTCAACTGTTCGTGTGAGCACAGATAATGGTTTCGCCACCTAGACCCTTTTTCATGATTCGATTCCTCACTGAGAATTTCAGAACCGCCAGGGACTTCGATCTGCCAGGCGATAAGGTCTGCCAAGTACCTTGTGGTGGAGTGATAGGAATCTTGATCCGTTATCTGTTTTTCTCTAGTTGCGAAAGCAGAAGCAAGAGGGGCAAGTCAGGAAGCAGGGGAGCAAAAATGATTGCCGCGAGAGGTTTTTTTTGAAGTCACACTCCCTTGCTCCCGTTATGGGGAAAATTTGCCTCGAGTTGTCGCATCGGGGGTGTTCATGCGGCAAAGCCTGTGACCTCTGACCTTGCTCATGAGACAAAGATTTCCTGAGTGGATTAGATTTTGAGAAGGGCGAGGAGCGCGCAGATCCCAAGAGTTAGAAAGAATTGGTCATTAATGGACAGGTGCTGACAGGCAGGGAATAAACCTGAAAAGAGCTATTACAAAGGAGCCGGTATGAATTCAGTTGGTTTTTCAGTAGATAAAGAGCGTTGTATCAGCTGTGAGGCGTGTGTTTCGGATTGTCCCTATCTTATCCTGACCATGGTAGGGGACAGTCCTGCAGTGGTCGTCGACCGGGAATCCATGTGTATCAAGTGTCTGCACTGCCTGACTGTTTGCCCCACCGGTGCGGTATCCATATGTGGATTTGATCCGGGCGACTGTCTCGATATGGAGAATAGATTTCCTGATGCCGAGCAAATGGAGACCCTGATACGAGGAAGGCGTTCGGTTCGAAAGTATGAGGATGAAAATATTGAATCGTCAGTGATGGAGCGACTTCTGCAAGTATCCTGGCAGGCGCCGACGGGGGTCAATGCAAGGGCTGTCCTGTTTACTGTGGTGGATGACAAAAAAATCATGAACAAACTGCGTACTGCAGTCATGAAAAGGCTAGCTGAGCTTGTTCGTGACGACCACCTGCCTGAACATCTGGAATTCTTTGCCGGGTTCGTCAAGCTGTGGCAAGAACAGGAGGTTGATATCCTGTTCCGGGGAGCGCCACATCTGCTTATCACCTCAGCACCGAAAAATTGTCCCTGTCCGGAACAGGACTGTATAATAGCCCTTTCGTATTTTGAACTTTTTGCTCAAAGTTTGCAATTGGGCACTGTCTGGGATGGTCTGGCAAGATTGGCCTTTACCGAGTTGATGCCAGAGTTTTCTGAAAAACTTGGAATTCCTGCTGATCATATCTTTGGCTATGTCATGGCCTTTGGCAAACCGGCAGTGGAATACCACCGCACAGTTCCAATGAGACCGGCAACACTAAACAGAGTTTCTTTTAAGTGAATGTGTTTATTGATCTTGTCAGGACGATATGTTGACGTTAAAATGGTCAGAACGAGAGCTATCCTGCGGTTAGGAAAAAACTAACGGCAGACTTGATCCGTCTCCCTCTGAAAGAAAGGACTGGAAACAGGTTCTGGCGACTCAATCTGATGGTGCTGAATCACACCGGATGAAAACGGAGTGGGCGTCCTTTCGGACCTGATTTTTTTCCACTGTGGAGGAGTTGAGCGATCGAGATCTACGACCTAAACTATCAGCTCGGCTGACTCAAATGGAGTCCTGTGCCATTGGCATAGAGTTTTACTCTTTTTTAATGACAATTATTTTTTTCTCCCCTTGCCTTTGCCGTCCTGCACGACCAACCGGGGGACAAGAAAAGAGTCAAAGATGGTTTGCTTTGGCTCTGCCTCTTACTAATTTGATGGGAGACCTTTAATAAGACTTCAGGTTGTTCTTGGGAGCAAAGTCAAGGAGACAATGGTCTAAATACTCTTCTCGGCCTCTTACACACTCGTTGTAAGGTGCTCCACTCCTGATAACAAACCCCTGGAATCGAATACGTGGATTGGCAAGTAATATTTCCTGACCTGCTTGTGACTCATCCACGGCAGATAACAAATAGAATCAATCAATGAACGAGGACAAAACATGACTCAGTTTACTCAAGAAACACGCGCTCATGAGTGGCCAGGCTACTATGATCGATTCAGCTATTTTTCACCAGAGAAAGTTCGTGCTGGCTGTTATCCGAGAATCATGGAACATCTTCAATCCACTGAAAAAGCAATTGTGCTTGTTCACGGGCTCTCCGACTCGCCGTACTTCATGAGTGCAATCGGAGAGCATTTCTTTAAGAACCTTGGCTACAATGTATATATTCCTCTACTTCATTGCCATGGTCTTAAAGAGCCACAAGGCATGGAAGACGTAAAATTGGAAGAGTGGAAAGCTAATGTTCGTTTTGCAATACACACCGCGGCATCCAAATCCGACCAGATATCCATTGGTGGATTATCTACGGGTGGAACCTTGAGCTTTTATATGGCAGCGCAACCAAAAGAAAAGATCAATGGGGCGCTGTACCTCTTTTCTGCAGCTCTTGACCTGGGAGGTGGTCCCTTGGGGTTCCTTGGTGAATTAAAGGAGAGACTGTTAGGTACCTTTTTGGTCGATGTTCTGGATAACAATAAACCCTTGATTGGTGATAATCCATACCGATATGGTCACATAGACATGGATGGAGCCAGAGAATTGGCAAAGCTGATCAGGGAAACGGATGCCATTATTGAGAGATTCAGCTGTAACAAGCTTTTTTCGAAAAGCGTTTTTGCTGCCCATTCAGCGTCTGATACAACAGCAGATATTAGCGGAATTGAAAAATTACAAAAGGTGTCAGCTCTGGGGCTGTTTCAACTCTATAGTATCCCGAAGTGTTTTGGCGTTTCTCACGCCAGCTTGGTTTTGAAGGATCCCATTCCCAAAAGTGGTAATCCTCTGGAAAAGGAGAACCCACAGTTCAAAGAGATGATGGAGGCTGTAACTGCTTTTGAAAAACAATGGGGACTCTACAAACCACAATAACTACTTGAAGCACCTGCCTAAAATACCGGCTGGCAGCTGTCAACAAGGCAACTCTCTCCTTCGTGCGGCGAGAATAGCGGTGGCAGGCTGATATTGGTATTTTTTTTGTAATCGATACCGGCACCATGGAATGTGTCGTCAGTGGATACCGGTACCCGTGTGAAACTCCTCTCCGGACTGTTCAAGGCTGTAAAAAAGGTTCTGGCCATGCAGGAAAAAGGAGTTGGGTTGTTTTTTTGAGGCCCCCTTAACCAGCCCCTTTCGGCCATCAGTTGTTAGCAGGCATTAGTGTCGGGAACCGAGTATCGCCGGCAGGAATAAATTCCATTGGAAAACTGTATTTGAAAATCTATAGATACCGTTACTTGAAGTGGAAAGCAGAAGCGTATCTTGACTATCTGCAAATATTCCCTGGATATTGATTCCTTCGACATTATCCATCATCCCTAAGCCTTCGCTCATGTCAGTCCAGTTGTCCCCGTTATCAGAGCTTTTGTATACAGCTCCGTTACAAAACACTCCGTACAGGTTTTTTGCGCGGTCCATAGTTATGGCGGCAGAACCACATCCTATGGCTGGGTCAGCAACTACCCAGTTCTCACCTCCGTCTATCGATCGGTAGACACGCTCACTAGAGAGGGGGAGAAAAAGATCTCCGCTTGTGCTGTCGAGAATAATTCCATTTCTGGAGACACTGGGGTTGGGTGGGAGACCCGCATTGTTTTGACTCCAGTTTATTCCTCCATCACTGCTTTTATAGACCCCATCTCCTTCGGTGCCTGCATAAACAAGTCCCCCTGCTCCGGCAACGATACTGCTAACCTCTGAGGTAACTCCTGGTAATGGCGTCGTGGCCGTCCATGTTGTTCCCTGGTCATCACTATAAAAAATCTCCCCACCCTCGAGTGCCGCATAAATTCTGCTATTGCCGCCCTGGGTCAAACTGTGTACTTCATGATACAAGGTAATACTGCCCATAGGTTCAGAAGGAAGACCCGTTGACGATGGATTCCACGTCAGGCCATTGTCAATACTTTTATAAATTCCACCTGTTTGATTATTGCTGCAGTAAAGAGTGTCAGTCCTATCAACTAGAATAGCCTCTACCCGCCCCGGGGCGCCAGATCCAGCCGCTACCCAAGTCATGCCATTATCAGTGCTGCGGTAAATTCCTCCTCCGTCTGAGCCGACCAAAAGAGTGCCACTGCTGTTTTCAACCATGGAATGGGTAGTGGGGACAGCTTGAATTGCACTCCCAAGATCAAGCCAGCTGTTTCCGCCATCACTGCTTTTTAACACACCAAAATCCGTGCCCAGATAAACAGTATTGTCTGAATTGACGATGATGCTCCATATCTCATATTCTTTGCTTGCCCCACTAGCGGTTGCTGTCCAGTTCAGGCCATTATCAACACTTTTATAAACCGCAGTACTCAAAGGACTAACACTGGTTGTTACCGCGGCGTAGAGTGCAGTGCTGCCACTGCCAATTGTGTTAACTGCGTGTATTCCACTTCCCTCAACATCAGGAAGTCCGGTTGTGCGGGCCGTCCATGTTGCCCCGCCATCAGTACTTTCAAGAATGCCGCTGGGTAATGAGGTGGCAAAGATATGATCTGGAGCAAGGGTAATGATATCCCAGACCATAGCCTCTCCATCTCGAATCAGTGTCCAGCTGCTACCATCATCTGTGGACTTATATATTTCACCACCATCTGTCCCGGCATAGACCGTATCGGCAGAATCAATTGCCAATGTGTTGATTTCTTCTCCGGCAAGACCATGGGTAAAGTTTGATCCATAGATGCCGTTGCCGGTACCAAAATAAGAGATACATGCAGAAGAGGTTACGATATCATTGATTCCGCTATCCAGTGTTGCCAGCTCACCCCAGTTTTCACCACTATCTGCTGAACTGTAAACGGTACTCCAGCTCCCGTTGATGAGTTGCGAGCCGCAGCTTGCAGGAGCCTGGTGGAGGGCTTCTGAACCTCGAAACCGTAATGCTTTGTAGGACCATGTGAGACCGGCATCAGTTGATTTGTAAATTCCACCATTAGTTCCTGCGTAAAGAACAGATGGCTGACCACTCTCGCCAATAAGCGATCGAACCTGGGTTCCTTCCGGCCCTTTCTGTTGCCACTCAGCCATGGAAGGGGCGGTGAGAAATATGCTAACAATAAAGAAGATCAGGGCGGCAATACTATGTTTTTTTTGCATATGTTTGTTCATGTGGACTATGCCTTCTTTTTTTTAGGATAGTGTGATTTGAAGATTTGGTAAGATCAGCTCCTGGAGGGTCTCGAATTTGAAACGGTGTTGTCCTGACTTTGGTGAAACCACGTAGTGACACATAAATACAAAACCGGAGGCTCTTTCCGCATCTTCATAAATGAATTGCCGTTCATTAAACAGGAGTCTTAAGAATTGTCAAATAGAAAATAGCACTCATTTCCAGAGGGATCGGAAGACAAACCAAGGACTCAGGTGTCAATCTTTCTTGAATGTTGATATGATAAAAATTCCATCTCGGATGGTATGTCGTATCCAGAGATTATTCTGTTTTCTATCTGACAGTACTTGTCAGGGAGGTCTCCAGGTGTCCTGCAATTTACCTTTGCAAAGCCGGTCGTGGATTATCATCGGACAGTCCCAATGCGAGCGGTAGCAATCCACGGCTCTCCTTCGGCCATGAAGACGGCAATGGCAGGGAAAACAGGCCGGACCAGGACGAAATAACTCAAGGTCTCCTCAACAATTAGGAGGGCCATTGATCTTTTTTGGCTTGTTCCCTGAATGGCTGTGCAATCCGCAATCAACCCAAAGCTAACTTTTAAAAGTGAGAGGAAAATGGCCTTTAAGCAACTCCCTGGCAATCAGGGGATGATCTATGTTCCAGATCCTAAACCTGAGTCCCAGAAATATCCCTGTGTTGACTGTTTTTCGTGTCAATGGTGCAACAAAGAGCGTTGCCAAATCTGTCGCTTAACGGGGTGTTGTCAGGAGAATAAAAAACATAAATGGAGAAAAAAAGAAGAGTCCTGAAGGTTGCGACTGGAGTCTCAATCCTGTTATTCACCTTGTAAGGACCAGCCAGGGGTGCGCATTTGTAAGTCCGTCTGAAATTAAAAGACTGACAGGCTGGCCACTGCTCCTTTGCCTGCTGCTTTGGCAACCTGCCATGGCTCACCGGTGATATTGGTTGCCATGAGCGGTCGCACAGTATAAAGCCGTCGTCGTCAATCTTAAGCCCGGTCCTGGCAAAGGCATGTGCTGAGGTACGGCGTTTGCGTAAAAAATGCCATCCATCGCCAGTACCCTGCCGTTTATCACCATCTCCATGGCTTACTTTTATTCTGAAATCAGATTGATAGTTTGTCGTATTGGCTCTCCACAGATATCCGCCTGCAAACGATTACCTGGTCATGGCTTTACTGTGAAAGGTGAAAACCTGTTGCTCCGATGCAAAGGGGACAATTTGTTGTTCGTTGGTGATGACCTGTCGCCTGACCTTTAGAAAGATCATGCGTCGACAACGAAGAGAGTAATACGTAATAATTTATCAACGGCGAAAAATCTGTTCGTTCAGGTCAGAGTCGCCAGGAAAAACAACTCTACTTCACTGGAGAAAATAGCATGGGGGTACACAGAGAGTCAATCAAGTTGGCAATCAAGGATGATCTGCTTGGCTGGTTTAAGACAGTGAATGCTAAGGAAGGAGACATGCTCTCTCCAGAATGGCTCTATGATGTTTATCTGCCAACATTGAGAGCTAAAGAACAAAAAGCCTTTGAGGAGGCAATTGGTGAAATGATAGTTGATGGGATTGTCGGCTATGTAAGTGGTAGAAAACCCACGTACAGACTGACGAAAAAAGGTGAGGAGAGTATGTGTTATCCGTTTTTTGTTGTCAGGCCATAGGGATAATTATTCAGGTAAAATGGTAACATTCTGTGAGTGGGAACGTATTCATCTTAATGGGGTATGCAGCTACCATCATAGAATAAAAAAAATCCTCTCATGTATTCTGCTTTGTCTGCAGACAGGTTGTGTCTCGCAGGAGCGTTGTTTCTGACTGATATTCTGATCGTCTCTGATTCGTCCAAGAGATGATGCGCCTATTCGAGTTCTTCTTCTCTTGACAACCACAAAGTGGTACATAAGGTATGGTTAGCAAGGTTTGTTTTTTCTTGCTTTGCTTTACTTTGACTACAAACGAATGGAGGTCATTATGTCTGGATATGATAATCTTATTTGGGTATTCGATAAAGAAGGAAAAGAGTATGTGTGTGAACTTGATTCCATGCGTAAAAATTTCAAAGACGGTGACGAGCTCTCCAGTGAGGAGCGCAAGCACTGCAGGAATGTCAACGAGATTGTTGGCACCGAGCGCTGGTAAAAACCACTGACCACAATATCCTGGATCTGGGATAAATTTTTCAGGTCCAGGAATTCTATAGTAACAATTGGAGGTATTCTATGGCCTATTCATGTAAGACATGTGGCGCAGTAGCCGATGCTCCCGGTCATCTCTGTAGCCCCTGTGATGACAAAGAAGAATCGTGCAGTTTTTGCGGAACACCGGAAGTAGACAGCAAACACGTTTGCAAAGATAAATTGGCGAAAATGAAGTATGTATGCGGTGGCTGTGGCCGAGTGGCTCTGGAAGCGGAAAACGTTTGCAAGCCGCAGCCTATTGTTTCTTAAGTAACTGTCTGTACATCTCTCTCCTTATTGCTTAAGCAATAAAAAAGGGCAGGTCACCTCGAGTGACTTGCCCTTTTTTTTCTTTCTTGGTTTCAACCGAGGGTGATGAGGTGACATTTATTACCTCATGATTACAGTGTGTTGGTCGGCGGCCAAGGCTTTGGGAGATGATCAGAGGAAGTAACGTGATGGATTTCAACCGAGATCCATCACGTTAACGAATCAACAGTTATTGATTTTTTCGAGCACGATAGAGATGGTTATATATAATCCATGAAAAACTATAAGATTTTGTAAATGCTGCTGTCACCGTACATTCATCAGTGATGGGTCCGGTCGTATAGGGGTACTGCCAGTCCAGATACCTCCGCAACCACTTACCGTATCGATTTCATAGCCAGTCTCGGCATTGATATCAAAGGTGGTTGTATTGCCCAGATCGACTGTTTGTGTTTCAGGAATGAAACTCCCCTGGCCGGCAGGTGCTGAGGTGCTTACTAAGTAACAGGATGCACAAATCATGGCCACAAATGCCTCCCGACTACCCGTATAGGGGGTTACCGGTGAGTCCCAGGTGGCCATGCTGTCACCGGCCAGGAAGACGTTGTCGGTGCTATCAACCGCAATGGCTCTCCCTTCATCGTTATCTGTTGACCCCATGAAGGTGTTCCATAACAGTACACCATCGGTACTCAGCTTGGCAACATAGGCGTCATTCCCCCCTCCTGTGTGGGCATTAATTGGTGACCCCCAGCTAACGTTGCTGTAACCGGAGAGGTGAGGGGCGTCGGTACTGTCCAAGGCAATGGCTTTACCCCAGACCTTACTTGTTGAGCCGATGAAGGTGTGCCATACTTGGGTCCCGTTGGAGTTCAGTTTGACAAGGAAGGCGTTAGTACCTCCAGTAAAGGCATTTAAGGGAGAACCCCAAGTGGCATAGCTGGTACCGGCTACGTATACATTACCGGTGGTATCCACAGCGATAGCGCTGCTTAGATCTGTCTGTGTTGATCCCATGAACGTGTTCCACTGTATGGTGCCACTGCTATCCAGTTTGGCAGCAAAAGCTGCCGTCCAGTTGCCCGTCCCCGGGTGAGCGTTTTGTGGCGACCTCCAGGTGGCAGAGCTTTCACCTGTGATGTATACATTATTGGTGCCGTCCACTGCGATACCAGTACCAGCTCCACTTGCGGATCCCATAAAGACGTTCCACAGGAGTGTACCAGATGGGCCCAGTTTAAGGGCGAAGGCGTCAGATGCACCGGAAAAATTATTGGTCGGTGTTCCCCAACTGCCATTACTGGTACCTGTTATGTAGGCATTACCGGAGCTGTCGGCAGCGATTGCGTTACCTGCTATCGTAACTTGTCGATCCTGTAAAGGTATTCCATTGAAGGATTCCGGAGCTATTCAGCTTGGCGACGAAGGCATCTCCGCTGCCGCCTCCATTGCCAATGAGTGGTGAGCCCCAGGTGCTTGGACTGGTGCCAACTATATAAGCATTACCAATGTCATCCACCGCAATGCCAGTGCCTTTGTCCAGACCGGATGCCGCCCCCAAGAAGGTATTCCACAGCAGTGTACCAGAGGCGTCCAATTTGGCAACGAGTGCGTCGCCTTCGCCGGCAAAGGGGAGTATTGGTGAGCCCCAAGTGGCAACACTGAGGCCAGTTATGTAGACATTATCGTCGCTGTCCACTGTCATAGCATAACCCTCATCCCAGTCTGTTGAGCCCAGGAAGGTGTTCCACTCCAAAACGGGATCAATCAACAATGGATGGTCGGGGTTGTATTGTCCAAGATTAAAGCTCACAACTGCTTCGTCGTTTGTTGTTTCAATTATATTGAATGCGACCTGCACAGGAATACGCTGGCCGTTGATCTGCTGCCAGGCAATTGGCGCCGATTCTCGCATCCAGCCTGTTTCATAGTTTATTTTTAAGTTTCCACCGCTGTCAATTGTTACCGGTGCATTGTAACGCAAACGGATTTGTGTGGGAGCTCCACCCGGTGCGATTCGCCAGGTGCTTTCAATAATACCGCCATCTGCTGCTTCATAGGAAAGATCAACTCCCGGCCACAGATCTCTGTATGTCACGTGGTTGAGCGGTTGGACACCTGTTTCACCTTTGGCTGCCGCGCCAACCTGAGGTCTTGCCCCCGTTGTTTCGGCAAACTCAACTTTCAACATATGATTGCTTCCAACTACATAGACACTGTCATGTTCAAAACCGAGCAGGTGTCCAGCAGAGCTGAACTGCAATAATTTGTTTCGAGAATCCGGCAACGCAGCCTGGGCACATTGCAATGAGATGAACATCGCAAACAAAAAAAGAATAAGGGTAGTAATACGATAATCAGCAAGTCAACGATATGGCGTAACTGTTTGATAAGTCATGATGTTTCTCCTTTTTTTTCTGAAAAGAAGAATCCCTTAACACGGGATACAGTTTTCCGATCACATTGAATTACAAAAAAGTTTCTCTAACAAAACAAAAAATTCCCTCTCGGAGCGGGAGGAGGCTTGCCATTTTGATTCTATGAAACGTGAAGAAATATCCCCATGACTATTTAACAAACGGAATGAGTTCGTTGAGATACAAATTTACAAAGCAGTGTTTCATAGCAATGCAGAAAACTGAGGCTTCATTCATTTGAGAATGCCAAGATAATGACACCGGTTCAAGTTGATAGTGTAGGTGTTGCTGTGCTTTTTTCCCCTTTTTGTGACTCATACAATGTATTCTTTAGAATATCAGACAAATGCATGGGGGGGATATTTTGTCTGTGCTTCGGCTGAGACTGATATCTCATTTTCGGGCAGACACTAACCGGTAGCCGCGACTCCATGAGAGAGCAAGTGCTGGTTCATTTGCAGAGCGGGTGACCTTGATGTTCTGCACCAAATCAGCATTGCTCTCCTTGTCAGGAGGATGAAGGCAAGGTTTGTTGTGCCTTGCTTTCTTTTGACTTATATTACAGTACTTCCTGAGATTGAGTCGAAAAGGTGTATTACTTTTTGTTCAGGAAGAGATGGGAAAACATTACCCATGGAAATTGTTTCCCTGTACAGTCGTTTGCAGGGTTATTGTCACAGATCCCGCAGAGATCCTCTACCGCATCACCATCCCAAGTACCGGCACAGTCCTGGTTTGTTGAGCTTGATAAATAAACATTTGTACCACTATCAGGATCTTGCTGAACAATATAGAACCCCGCAGGACCAGTTGTGTCTGCAATAAAAGAAATAACAGCAGTTTTCCCGGCAGGGAGATTGAAATCCCAACTCATAGCCAGAGCTGTATCCTCTATGGGAGGGGCAAGGAATTGATCGGTAAACAAGGTGTAAAAAACTTGATTATCAAGTAAGGAGGTGGGAGGGGTACCCTTCCCGGAATCCTTGACGTTATCAAAAATATCGCCGTAATAGATTGTCCCTTTGGTTCCATCACTGCCAGTAAGTCCCCAACCTATTTCATCGATTTCCCAGAACTGTCCAGATTTGGGAGAACCAGATGCGATGCCTGTTTCGTTCAGCACATCGTTAAGATCATAATCAAGATCGTAATTGAAATATACCGATACCGAATGTGGACCTTCGCCGGTAATGGTAATGGTGAGGGTTCCTAAGCCATCAAAAGTGTTGACTTGGTCCGAAAGATTGAAATTTGTGAAATTGATGGAAGGCGGAAGTTCGTCAAGACTAGTCAGGTTTGCTGTACTGAAAAAATCAAAATCGCAAGGTCCTTCAAGGCAATAACTTGTCCCATCTATATTAATTCCCCAATCCCAGAGCTCTATTTGAGCGTGGGCAAGCGAACTTATGTTGAACACAAGATATAGCGTACAACTTATCGAAATAAAGTAAGATTTCATAACCTCTTTTCCCCTTTTTTTATACTAACAATAAGAATTTTATTTGTTGACTCTAGTCGTGAGGCTGCTCCAGTTGTTCATAAGGAACAGAACAGCAACTTTTTTCCAAAAAGTTTTCGCTCTATTCCGTTGCAGAGTAGAGGTGAATATCCTCCTCCGTCATTCATGACGGTGATGTGTATAGCATGTCATAGTGTTTTTAACAGCACAATTTGGAGCTCAGAGATACAAAATTGTCACTGCGTGACAAGTCGGACTGGGAATACGGTTAGAATTTTCAGCATTTCGGATCCATAATAAAAGAATAAGATATTCTGAAAATTCATTGGGTTCTGGTCAGAAAGCTGCTGCTTCTTTTTTTTCGTTTAATCTGCTTCGCATTCTTTTTATATCTCCTTTTGGTGGCAGTTGCTTGTTTGGTAGCCAGCAGAGTAACCCGTTGCTCATTTGCTTACAGATCTGTCACAGGCGATGAATTAATACAGATTCACCGTGGTTATCTTTGTCGTAAATGGACAGCGGAAGAGAGATGAAGAGAGATGAAGAGAGCTGATAAAATTTGAACCGTCAGGCTATTTTTAATCCTAACGAGTAGGTGACTCCAGCGGGATTTAACAATAAAGTAATATCCCAAGGTATCGAATAGATGCTCGTTATTCATTTGAAAAAAGGTACAAAGATTGATTGTTTTTCCCGATGTTTGAAATGTGAGAGTGGGGGGTGGGGGGATTGAACTTTCCATCAACAAAACAACAGGAAGTGCTGGCGTGATCTCGATCAGTAATTTCATCTAAAATGTTCTTGATTTGGTCTCAGCTGGAAACACTAAGCGTTCGATAACCGCTTAGCGGCCCCATGAATGGCAATTGCTGCAATGGTAAGAAGGGAACTCATGGTGAACATTGTCACCTCTCCTGGAACTGCCGGAAACCGTTTCGAGCGGATGACATTGCAAACAATCTCTTGTAAGAGAAACCTCAAAATTCATGGCATCCGTCTGTTCAATAAGGTGACAGGATAAGCACTCATAGTTGTAGGCAGATGGTTGGTATGGCGCAATTGTTGGTTGCGGAATTTCTTGCCCGATTAAAAGGTGATGTTTGTCTGGATTCGAATATTGTAAGCCAGGAAAACGATCCAGGTCTTCATGACATGAACGGCACAAAGCTTCAGAGAGCGAAGAATCCGCCCAACCCGGAGGTGGAGAGTGGGGAACACTGTAATCTTCCAAACCAGAAGATAAAGAATTTTCTGATAATGGAGGATTGTCCCAGCTTGAAGAGGAAGACCATGATTCGGCCTGCCAAGGGGAGAAAAACAAACCTATGGCAAAAAAGGCAATTATACGTGTGCAGGAAGTTATTGTCGGTTTCATTGTTCCTCCTTAAGAGGTGGGGTAATAAGGAAGCCAAAAGCCATTTTCAGTGCCATTCCCCACTGCAATCAGAATCGTTCAGCCCTTGGTTGCTTCAGCAAGATGAAGTTGATACCGTCTCACAAAGTCATCACTAATCACTCCACTAACTCCTCCGATCAGAATCAACAAATTTACACTACAATGTAACAAATTAAAAGAGAACATCGACAAAATTTCTTTCTTGTGAATGGAACCAACCATACCAGCATACGTCTATATTGCCAAGTTCTGTTCTTTTTGGGGACTTGTGAATACTGGTATTGTTGCGCAGTACGGCGATTGATTTTTGGGGAATAAGATTCCATATAAAGTCAGGCAAAATGGAAAACAGGTGCTGTTAGATGATTTTGATTTTGTCAAAAGAATATCTCCGGCAACAGGTTTTCGCATTCAAAAAATGTGAGCCTTTTTTATAAGGAGTCTGTTTTTCTTTCGTGCCAACCATTTTTCCAAGATATCGGCAACTCAGGTAGGCATCAGCTGTAAAACGAGAACTGTTAAGAGTGTAAAATGATGTGTCGCTATTGACAGACAAGTTGAGCATTTTGAGCTGCGTTCTAGGGAACAAACAGAGTTGACCCGTTATGGTCCTTACACCCGTATTCAACAGAAAAGTATTCTTAAATTTATATTATATATTAGATAGTAATGTAAAATGTTGATGAAAAAAAGTAAGAAAAAAAGGAGAGCGTTCGATGGAGGTCAATGGGGGTTGTTGTAACGAATAATGTTGGTTAGTCAATGAGTTAGTGTGGCAATATGCCACACCGTAATATTTTAATACTTGACAAGTACCTTAGTAGCGAGCTAAATACTGACTCACTTTCCGATTTGTGATTGGTAATTGGTAATTAGTAATTAATCGGAGGTAAGAGGCAGGGTAAGCGTAGAGGGGAAAATCAAGTAAGCAAGGAGGTGGAAAAACAATAAAGAATGTTCTGTTTGAGGTGTGCATGACTTGGCAGGGTTTTTTTCGAAACTTCTCTTAAGCAAGATTCAATATTAACCGTTAGTAAACGGGGGGGATAATGGTTGCTATTATAAAACAAATCAAATTTACCACTTTTCTGATGGTTGCCACGGCTGCAACAAGCTGGGCAACTGTTCCGCCACCACCTGTTAATCAATTTATCGGTATCCCGGATAGTTCCTTCAATAATTTGGTTGAAGCCAATTGCCGCGTATGTCACGAAGATTCTGGCGTTGTAAATCCTGGCTCCATTCCGGATCGTCACCATTTACTTGTTAACGCTCCCTTGGCCGATCCAACGAGCGCACCTTTTGTAGCAGTGGGCGACACGACCTATCAGTGTTTGACTTGCCATAGTCAGGTATGGGATCAGGCCAGTTTCACTTATGTATTTGAAACCTTCAGAGATTGTCTGTTGTGTCATGAGCAGATCGCTGGTGAAGCATCGGTGCATCATTTAACTACCAAGGCCCAAACTCAAGATTGTAAGGCCTGCCATGGCCCCATCGATAACCCGAATGACGGCCATTACATTCCAACCTATATTCCCAGCCTTGTTACGCCTTGGCCCAGCGATAAGCCAAACCCGGGTACAAATGGTGAAGGGACGTGTACATTCTGTCACGAAAGCGGTCTTGATGGTGCTTCGGATCTATATGTTTTGACCAATGCGCAAACGCATCATTCCACAGGCTTGGGGCTCAATAACAGTACCCAGTGTAACTGGTGTCATGACTTTAGCAAAGGTCGGGAATATTACATCCGTAAATGTGAAGAATGTCATGGCGTAGGATCGCTACACAACATTCAGGCGGACTCACCTGCGTCTAATAATGTTAATAGTATTGTTCCTGGCGCAGAAGAGGCGTACTTCGGCCACATCGGTCATAATGATGACTGTTATGGATGTCATGGTTTTACCGCCATGTCTGCTGCAGCACCTTACTCAGGACCTGTTATTCCGGACCTGACCGGATTGAATGTTTTCAGTGTAATCGAAGGCAGCGCTGCTACCGTAATTGCTACTGGTAATGCGTTTACCAATGCGGTGGTTGGAATAGGTGGAGAGGAAATGGGTGTAATTTCTAATGTCACCTTGACTGCTGCTGATGGTTCCGTCGTCGAGCTGATTCCGTCTGCCATTGCTGCGGATTCTCTGGAAGTAACGATTCCGGCTGATTTGCCTGCAGGGAACTATGCTTTCCGCGTAGTGAAAGCAGATAAAGTAAGTAATGCAGTAAATCTTTCTGTCGTACCTGCTATGGCTACCCAGTATATCCTTTGCAGAGGAACCAGTATCACCATCAAGGGGACCGGTTACTCTCAGTTTGTTGATGCTTTGGATTCTGGTACAGGCCTCGTGGCAATCGACAGAAGCGGTTCTGAGGTCGATTGTTCTGTAAGGACATGGGATGACACTACAATTTCAGCAACCTGTAGTGCCTGTCCGAGTACTGTGACCGTCAATTCTATCTGGGGTCAGGACAGTGAAAGAGCTCGTGTTCTTCGATCGCGGAGATAAAATGTTTTTTTTCAACGAGTAGTAAATAGCGGGAGAAGGTTAAACCTTCTCCCGCTATTCTCAACTGACGATCACAATAGAAATGGCCAGCAGCAAGTCTACAGAAGAATAACATGCCGATGTTGGGATGCTTTGGCCACAACTAACGTATTGTGTGCAAGAAATATGGCATGTGTCATTTAAGATTGGTTGATATTTAAATGACGTATGCCATTTTTTTTTGCCAAAGATACTGGAAGAGTGGTGGCGACTATTCATCATATAAACAGTGTTATTAGTGGCTTAGGTGTCAGTCGTGGCTTTTTAGGATTGGGAGGCATATCAAGTTTTCGTTCAGTCCTTGCCTGAATGTAATGAAACATGCTGCTGCGTATATGCAGAAGTATTTGTTCATGAGGAATGTGAGGATGAAAGCGGTGCAAAGAAATCAGTTAAGATTTTTTTGAACGATACTTTTTTCAGACTGGAGAGGGGAGATGAAAAAGTTTTCACCAATATTTTTGATACCTGCATTGTTTTTTTTGTTGTGCAGTACAAATGTTCGTGCTGGGATAGATTTGTGGGATTGGGGAATTAATATAGACGGGACAAGTTATTGCCTTGAAGGACCTTGTGATTTTGATTTTTTCAGTACAGGAACTCTTGGCAGTCTTGCCGAACTTCCGCTTTCCATCGATTTTAGGAATTTTAATCTTACCGACGATTTCGCTACTCTTGATGGCTTGGGTACGCTTACCTTTACCATTACCGGTGAAGGCTCTCATTCGGTATCGGTATATTTCAATTACGATCTTGATTATAGTCTCAATGGTTCTCTGAACGAAACAGGCACTACTTCTGGCTCTCCTCAACTTGGACAGCTTTGGGAGATTGATGAAATAGGTTGGGGGAGTGCTGGTTCGTATGGTACCGGAGGGAAATTGTATCGGGGGGATATCTTTGATAACGTAAAAGATTCTGGTAAGACCGCACTTCCTGGTTCTTTGCTTGACAATCAAATTTTTTACGCCTCTTTTACTGATCAATTTCTTGCTCCTCCCATAGAAGATACAGCTTTGGCTATGAGCTGGGATTTTGATCTTCTTGCCGGGGAAACCGCTATCATCAGTTTTGTAGCTGGAACGACACCATCTGTAGGTTTCTATACTGTTCAACAGGATCTTGATAGTGGGACATATGTTTACTTATCCAGTTCTTTTGCCTTTGATTCTGATTGTCCAGGGACTGTTGATTGCTTTGGCGTTTGTGATGGGTTAGCTGTCCTGGACGGTTGCGGCACCTGTGACTCTGATCCAAGCAATAATTGTTTTCAGGATTGTAATGATGATTTTGGTGGACAGGCATACATAGATAACTGTGATACCTGTGTTGGTGGCAACACTGGTCTGAGCGAATGTGGCCAGGATTGCGCCGGAACTTGGGGAGGCGATGCAGTAATAGATAACTGTGGTACCTGCGATTCTGACCCTGGTAATGACTGTATCGAAGACTGCTCCGGAACCTGGGGCGGTGATGCAGTAGCGGATAATTGCGGAACTTGTGACAGTGATCCGGGTAATGATTGTATAACCGATTGCAATGGCGATTTTGGCGGCAGTGCAGTTGTAGATGACTGCGGTACCTGCGACTCCGATCCAAGCAATGACTGTGTTCAGGATTGCGCCGGAACCTGGGGTGGCAATGCGGTAGCGGATAACTGCGGAACCTGTGACTTCGATTCAAGCAATGATTGTGTTGAAGACTGCGCCGGAACCTGGGGAGGCAATGCGGTAGAGGATAACTGCGGAACCTGTGACTCCGATTCAAGCAATGATTGTGTTGAAGACTGTGCCGGAACCTGGGGTGGCAATGCGGTAGCGGATAACTGCGGGACCTGTGACTCCGATTCAAGCAATGATTGTGTTGAAGACTGCGCCGGAACCTGGGGTGGAATTGCAGTAGCCGATAACTGCGGCACCTGTGACAGTGATCCCGGTAATGATTGTATAGCCGATTGTAAGGGTGATTTTGGTGGCAGTG
>Ga0180007_10003227_pt1 | contig 18389 bp, 20 predicted proteins | sample MM_PC_MetaG_FD_121122 | JGI IMG/M metagenome (GOLD analysis project Ga0180007, IMG submission 121122) | Groundwater microbial communities from the Aspo Hard Rock Laboratory (HRL) deep subsurface site, Sweden - MM_PC_MetaG | ecosystem: Environmental > Aquatic > Deep subsurface > Groundwater... | reverse complement strand
TTCAAGAGCTTTTACAAGCTTGGCAAGATCGGAAACTGTCATTGACTCAATTTCTTTAATCAAATCTTTGAATTTTCCCGATGGAGCCGGCTTGTCCTCCGTAGCTTTAGCGGAGGAGGGCTTCTCCTCTTTTTTAGCTTTTTCTGACTCAGCAGAGGTATCCTGAGCCTTGTCGATGGACTCAACTACTGGAGCTTCGTCTTTAGTTTCTTCCGGTTTATCTTCTGCCTTTACTTCTGCCTCAGCAGAGGTATCCTGAGCCTTGTCGAAGGATTCAGTCTTTTCCTCTGCTGGGGCATTAGTGGTTTCTTGAGCTTCTTCTACTTTTTTTTCCTCTTTCTTTTCTTCGTCTGCCATTATATCTCCCTTGTCCCGTTAAATGTCTGATTCCGCAGGAGTCAGCAACATTTGATCAGGATTACGTTTATTTAATGTTGTGTTTGAACTTGGTTTTGGTATTGATTCAAAACCGATACCAACCCTCTGATATTACCATTTAGGACATTGACCAGCCCATAGATTGGCGCAGCCAATATTCCCACCAGTTTGCCCTGAAGCTCTTCTCGTCCCGGCAGAAGCGCCAAAACTTTGATTTTGGCTTGATCAACAGATTCCTGTTGCACGATTCCGCCAAGCACTTCAAGCGCCTCATGGCTCTTGGTAAATTCGATTAAACTCTTGGCTGTCTCGACCTCATCAGTGCCAAAAGCAAACATAACTGGTTTATCAAGAATTTCGCTATCTATATCTAATTTTAGCTCTTCTAAAGCTTTCTTAACGAGCGTGTTCTTAGTGACGATCAATCTAATCCCTTTTGCCTTCATCGTCTTTCGTAGCTCTGTTATTTCCGGATTGGAAAGTCCCGAATAATCAGAAGCTATCGAAGCAGATGAATCTTTAAAAAGAACCTTCAAATCTTCCAGCAACTGTTTTTTCTTTTCTTTGGTTAATAACATTTACGAACTCCTTTTAAATTGTCATCCTCGTCTGCCCTCATAGTTTAAGCGGAGGTGGGAGTCGAAGGAACTTCGACATTGTATTGTCATCCTCGAGCCGAAGGAACTTTGACAACTTGTCCCGCACTCCGATGCGGGATCGGGGATCTGCCTAATCAAAAAACTCGGTGCAAAGACACCGAGAATCCGTTAATTAAACCTAATTCGTTTAATCCCAACATCCTTCGAAGAAGGGTGTTGCGGAGTCTCGGCAGGATTGCTCCGAAGCCTATTGTGGTTCGGGGGGTTCCCGTTACTTGGCCTCTAAGCAATTTATTTCTCTTTTGAGATACCGGCTGTCTTTGACTAGATAGATATTATCAAAATTCGTTGAAGGTGTCAACGGCTCATCGTGAGCCGTTGACTAAAAAAAACAAAGGCCCGTAGCGCAAACGCTACGGGCCTCGAGTTATTCCCTCCAGGGCTAGGATGATCAACACACCGATGATGATGGTGAGCCAGGGGCTCCAAAGGACCCTTACCCACCATAGAGGTCTCGAGTTATTTGGCATCGTACTTCCTCCTATGCCTGCAAGGCCTGTTCCTGCCTCGGGACGTGTTTTGGATGTGATATCTGCAGCGGGATGTGTATCTTCCTGCTTTCTCTGCCGCAAACCAGGTAAATCACAAGTGTGCATGAACCAGACCGGCCGGGGGTGGCCACGAAGAAACCCTTCCGAATCCTCTGTTTGTCGCTCTTGTCGAAAGTCAGGCTGCCCGACGGTTCTGTGAAGAGTTTGACGTTGCCTGCAAAGAAGCTTCCCACTGATGGTTGAACGAAGAACACTACTCTGTCGTAGTAATTCAGTCGTACCGCTTCCCCGTTCCACCAGGTGATACTTTTCTCGATTTGGCCATTGTGGCACATCATATATCCGACCCGCATCTCATTGACTGGTGCATAGCGGATAATCTTCACATCTATCACATGGCTAAACACGAGAAGACCGAGTGCGACGAACACAATCGTGACGGCAAGGTTAATCCAGAACCTCTTCATCCGGATCACTCCCTAGGTATTATTGTTACTGCCTTCCGAAAGCCCATCTAGGCTTCGCGAAAAGCAGCAACTCTTTTAAGGTACTGTTTTCCTCAGTATTTTCTAGATCCCGTCTCCCCAGTAGTACAAAAATTTGACTACGGGGCAAGCAAGTCCGGGATGACACTTACAGCGCGATCTTCACCCCTGCTCCCATACTTGGGCTAAGGGTTGCGGAATCTTTCTTCAAATGCGTCAATGCCTTCAATGCCACAGCAATATTCTCGGCAATCTTCACGTCCTCCCACGAAACTTTGCCAACATTTATGTGCAGGTTTCTTCCCGCGTCCATTCTGTATGGTGCAATCTGGTCGAGCTCTTTGGCTGTTTGCTCAGGATTATCCGAAACTGTTCCATCTTTGGGGTTCGGCATTTTTCCTTTTGGTCCGAGAATCTTAGCAACCTCTGCAAGCTTTAACATCATCCCAGGGCTAGCAAGCAGAATATCAAAGTCGGTATATCCCTTTTTGATTTTTTCAATTAACTCCTCGCTGGCAATCTCGACTTTCTGTTTTTTTCCTGTTCCGTGTGGTAGTTTTATCGTTCCGCGTATTGCTTCATCCCCCTTTTTGCTCTTTGAAAGCTGGATGTGAAGCGTAAACGTGCCGTCGAATTTTGAATATGAAGAGCCCTTGGCAAGCTTGATTGCTTCCTCAACAGAATACTGCTCGTCTTTATTTAGATCTTTGATCGAGTCTTGATACTTTTTTGATCTTATCTTTTTTACTGAAGTTTTTTTTGACTGTTTACTCGCCTTAACTTTCGTTTTCTTTAATTCATCAGTAGATTTTTTCTCTTCGGGTTTATCGATTGGCTTTTTGGTATCGGCAGATTCTGGTCTTACTTCTTTGTCTTTTTTTTCGATATTTTCTTCTTCCTCTAACTTCTGATCGCTAATTTCTGACTTCTTCTTTGGCGCTTCGACGAGCTTAGCATCTTTCTTTTTCAACATTTTTTTCTCCTCGTGGTATTTCCCTATGGGTTTTTTGCCCCGCTCTCACAGGACTTCCACTACTAGTTAATTTTTTATTCTGTCGTTATGTTTTCAAGCTTATCTTTAGTAATCGATTCTACCAATAAAGTACTGGTTTTGTCAATTGCTTGGCTGATAACTGCTTGTTCATCATTTGTAAATCTTTGTAAAACAAAATCTTCCATCGGAATATTGCTGTTTTGTCCGATACCAATTCTGACTCGCCAAAAATCTTGTCCGGCAGAGCCAATCACCGAAGAAAGCCCTTTGTGACCTCCCGCTTCTCCGGAGAATCTGATTCTCACTTGGCCAAGTTCAAGATTTACGTCATCAGAGATTACAATCGTGTTTTGATTCTCAATTTTATAGTATTCGGAGGTTGACTTTAGGGCTTCTCCAGATAAGTTCATATAAGTTTGCGGCTTTAGTAAAATCGCATCGCGCTCCCCTATTTTTGTCTTTACGATCTCGCCATTAACTCTTTTTTCTGTCCTAAACTCCCCTGCTTCGAGCTTTTTGGCAAGGTTATCCAAAACCATAAACCCGACATTGTGGCGGGTTTTTTCGTATTCTTGTCCCGGATTTCCCAACCCTACGATTAGATACTTAACATTTGCCATTTGGTATTTATAAGTTGAATTTTTGATTTTTAACTTATCATTTATAGTTTACATTCCTGGTATATTTAATCCCATCTCTCCCATTAGTCCCTTGGTTTTCTCGGCTGCAACGGCTTGCGATCTAGAAAGCGCTTCGGAAATTACTTTCATTATTATTTCCTCAAGATCGCGTTTCTTTTCGCTCTTTAGCATCTCCTCGTTTATTGAAATTGACTTCATTTTTTGATCAGCTGTAAAAACAACTATGACTTGTCCGTTAGAACTCTGGGCCTCAACCTCTGTATTTTTAAGCTGCTTCTGTATTTCCTTAGCCTTTTTCTGAAGCTGATACATCTCTTTTGCTTTATCAAACATGCTACTCCTAACTTATAATTATTAATTCAAAAATCGAAATTTCAAATTCTAACTTTTAATTTCTTAATACCGCTCGCAAGCATACAGCTAATTTCGGTCAATTCTTTAATCAGGCGTTCGGCGATTTCCAAATCTATTAATTTCAGTTCTCTAAGCATCTCGATCCAGTACTTGCTTTCATTGGTGCTTTTAAGTGAGATTTCGTTAAATTTCTTAAATTCTAGTCTTGTGCTTGATGCTTTTGATTCTACCAAGTTTGCCCCAACTGATGTTGATGATCTAATTAACTGATTGGCGATTATGGATGAGGATTTAGTGTTTGGAAGATTTTCGCATGTTTTGATTGTTTGTATTCCAAATCTGAATGCTCTCTCAACTAAATCTGATTTATACTTATTGTTTACCATTTGAATTTTTGATTATAAATTTTTTTGTTTATAACTTGAATTTTTGACTTAATATTTATGATTTATTATTTTTCTTGAGATATGCTTGTATAAATCCATCCAGATCCCCGTCCAAAACTGCCTGTGGGTTAGTTTCAGTATAATCAGTTCTATGGTCTTTAACTTGCTGATAGGGTTGTAAAACATAGGAGCGAATTTGATTACCCCACTCGGCCGAAGTGTGCTCGCCGCGAACGCCCTGTTCCATTTTCTTGCGTTCGTCTAATTCTAGTTTTTTTAATTTAATTTTCAATATCTTCATCGCCGTTTCTTTGTTTTGAAGTTGCGATCTTTCGTTTTGGCAAGATACTGTAATTTTTCTTGGCAGGTGGGTAATTCTGACGGCTGAATCAGTAGTATTAACCGATTGTCCGCCGTGTCCCGAGGATCTAAAGACATCAATTTTAAGGTCTTTTTCGTCAATCTCGATATCCCCTGTCTCCTCAAATTCAGGTATTACTTCAACAAGCGCAAATGATGTGTGGCGGGCTTTGTCGGCATCATAAGGACTGATTCGCACAAGCCTATGAACTCCCGCCTCGCTCTTTAAATTACCGTAGGCATTAAGTCCGTTGATCTTAAGCTCGGCTGATTTTATGCCCGCTTCCTCCCCGTCTGACTTATCAATAATCTCTGCTTGATAGTCTTTCTTTTCCGCGAAGCGAACATACATACGCATCAGCATCTCGGCCCAATCCTGCGCTTCTGTGCCTCCTGCTCCGGCGTGAACGCTCAAAATTGCTCCCATGTGATCATATTCGTCCCTGTAAAGCGTTTCTTTCTCGAGTTCTTTAAGCTCATTCTCGCTGGTGGCTTTTTCAAATTTTGCAATAAGGTTGTTTAATTCAGTTAGCTTTTGGCTTTTTGAAGTTGCCTGTTTTTGATCCCGCCAAAAATCTGGCAAAGACATCTCTTTTTCAAGTTCCTTTGCCTCTTCGCGCTTTTCGTCAATCTTTAATAATTTCCCTAATTCTTCGTTTTGCATACCTGTATTATACCTGATAATTAATCGATTTTAAACATTTGAAATTAAGAAATTAAAAATTTATTAGAAATTAGTAATTAGAGATTAGAAATTTGAGTTATTATTTTTCAAATAAACAAAAACCCCCGAACGAATTCGAGGGCCTTTGCTATTATTGAGCACTGATTTACAGGTTCTCTTTAATGAACTGTAATTTCTTTCTAGCAGAAAGCGCTAGGGTTGAAATTGTTCCAACCAGAAGTGATCCAATCGCAGGAATAGCAGCTCCCACACCTGATTCGGGAAGCTTGCCGGATGTTTCCACCTTTTCTTGCGATTCTTGACCTACAGCGGCTGCAACTTTAGTTGATGCACCAGTCAAAGCTTTCGCACTGGATTTGGCACCACCCTTTGTTGAAGATGAGGAAGAAGATTTAGTTCCACTTCCTGCAGCAGCAGCGGCTGAAGATGAAGCACTTTGGCCATTTGAAGTGTCAGCGGCTGAAGACGAGGAGGCAGCAGCATTTCCGGCTGCAGCAGCAGCGTCGCCCGAAACGGCTACACCGCTTGATGCTCCTTCTCCTCCGGCAGCAACTGATCCGCCGGCTGAAGCGGCTGCGCCGCCATCACCCTCTGAACCAGATCCGCCACCATTTACGGCGACAGCAGTGTTGCTAACTACGCCAACGTTGGTGGTTTGGTTTCCGCCAACCAATGTATTTGTATTGGTGTTCTCGTTAGTGTTGGTTACTTCACTGATTTGGCTTTGGAACTGCTCTTGGTTTTGCCATTGCCACTGGTGTTGCTCAAGCCCTACCTGATTAAAGACATCATTGATAATGGTGTCCGCATCAGTTGCGTAGGTTGCTGTTGCGCCAACCAAAGTCAAAGCACTTACTCCGATAAGAATTGCATATGCTTTATTCAATTGTATTCACCTGCTTTCTATTTTTCTTAATTTCTACTTAAATTTCACTTCAATTCTTGGTGGGTTCTATTGAAGCGGAATCTTGAGAAAAAATCAAGCAATTTTCGTTAAAACGCAACGGTGTCATCCTGAGCGTTTAGCGAAGGATCTCTGGCGAATGCCAGCTTCCCAATGCTCCTTTTTTGTCATCCTGAACTCGTTTCAGGATCTTCTGTAACCCTTCTGTCATTCCGAGCGTTCCTGCTATTAGCAGGAAGTCGAGGAATCTCTGGCGGATGCCAGCTCCTTCTTATCTCATTCTGAAAAATTCTGGAGCGGTTACGCGTTTATTTGTCATCTCGACCGCAGTGTAGAGATCTAATAAAAGGTTTTGGAGCGGCGGGGATGAACCCGCCGCTCCAACTGGTTCGTGGGTGTCGCCGTCAGTTGACGGCGACACCGGTGTTGGTGGAGACCCCGACGTTGGTCGTCTGGTCGCCACCAAGCAACGTGTTGTTGTTGGTGTTCTGGTTGTAGTTGGACAGACTGTTGTAGCTTGTCTGCCCCTGTCCTTGGTATTGGCCTTGGCCCTGCGACTGCCAGGCGTTGCCGCCTTGCGCGTAGGCGCCAGACCAGGAGTTGCCTCCGGCACCGCCAGTGGCGCCAGACCAGGAGTTGCCTCCGGCACCGCCAGTGGCGTTGGACCAGGAGTTGCCTCCTTGCCCGCCAGCACCTCCTTGGGAAGATGACCCGCTGTTGTTAGACAGCGAGATGCGGGTGCCAGCATTGTAGCTGAACCCGCCTCCCAGAAAGGCTGGCTGACCATAGATCATGGTCGCGCCGGGTGCACCAACGGGTGCGGTCGGCGGTGCCTGCCACGGCATAACCGTCAACAGAGCTATCGGTGGGGGCGGCGGTGGAGAGGGGGCTGGTTCTCGGACGATCACTTCCCTCACTGTCTCACGCGTGGGCTGGTAGATAGTCTCCTGTCTCACAATGGTCTGTGTGACCTTGGGGACATCTATCGTACCACGGACGATGCCAGTTGCGGTGGTGTCTATGTGGCCTACTACTGTCTTGTCGGCATCGGCCGGCTCGTGGAGTCGACAGTAGTAGGCGTAGTCGTACACAGTGCAGTTGTCGTCCTTGTAGCCATAGTAAGGTGCGGAGGCCGCGTGTGCCACTCCGGCACGAAACGTCTCCTCAATGAGTTGCCTGATAGATTGTCCCGAAGTGTCTCGCTCGTTCGGTGCACTCGCGAGGAACTTGCGCTCCTCTGGAGTGAGTGGACGGTCCCAGTTCACGATCAGCTTCGATGTTCGTCCTTCCTGTAGTTGAGCCCGGACTGGGAGGTCGACCTTGGCTTCGAATGGCACTGCGACAGTGCCGGTTTCGGCCGAGGTTGAAGTGGTCACGGGCTGCGTAACCTGCGCAACCAGCTGCGCCTCGGCAGGGCTGATCGCCCGGTCGGGGCTGACCTCTACGGCCGGCGGGATTGCCGCCGACTCGCTTTGTGGCTGCTGGGCGAAGCCCAGCGAGGCGACGACGAGCAAAATCAGTACGGCAACGACGCTGTATGTTTTCATTTTCCTGTTTTCCTTAGTCAAGATTTGACGTCTTATGTTTGCTCTTGAACGTCAACGTCATCGTACATCCAGAACATGCCAGGTATACCATCCATCCTGGCAGGCGTCGAACTCAAATCCCCGGTTCTCGCCTCCCGGGACAATGAGCTCGATCCTGACCCTTGCCCCCGGAGGGGCAAAGACCAGATGCACCCCCTGTTTCGGGGATCCATCCATCCATCTCTGGACCCCTCGAGCACTATTCCCGATCGCCACGATCGGGACAGGTCCGGGAACTCCGTCGAAGAAGACCTTGAAAGCGCCCTCTTCTGCGATCTCCCTATCCCCTGTGCGAAAGCACAGGATGATATTGTTCTTCCCCGGCGTCTCAATCGGCGCGGGGTAAGTACACGGCGCCCACCACTCTCGATCGAGTGGTTTCTTGCTCAACTTGAACCACCGCGCCACCGGTATCGGCATGTCATCGTAGTTCATGCCTGGGCCGGTCGGCGTGGGTTGGGTTGGCGGTGTGTACGTCTGTGCGACCGCCTCTGTTGCCGGCGGGATGGGTCGTGCGACGGGTGTCGGAGCGGCCCTCGGCGGCTCGACACCGATCACGCGCTCACGAAGCGGTGTCGGCTGCGGTGCTGGCTGGGTAGCCGGCGAGCTCGAGTATGGCCCGCCCACAAATCCTGCTGGGATTTGAAGGGGGTTGACTTGCGGCACCGCCGGTTGCAGGCCGAACGACCACTGGAGCGCCTTCTGCGTCTCTGGGTCGTTGACCTGCGCGCTGATCTGCTGGTCATCCATGAGGACCAGCTGCACTAAGGTTCGGGTGGAGTCGGAATACTTGACCCTCTCCGTTCCGAAAAGCCCCGCCTGCTTCTTCCCGTTCGTGAAGAACAGGTCGACGCAGAGGGTATATCCCCGAAACTGCAGGTTCGTGGTCTCGACCGGGAAAATGCATCCCGTGTCGGAGACGTAGATCTCGTTGGCCCGAAGTCGTACGTTGCCGCGCTTATCGGGCACCGGAGGGGTTATGGCCTCGAGCGTCTCGAACTCGGGCCAGTTCGACGTGATGCGAGCGCCGACAACCTTGGTCAGCTCTGGTTTGGCAACCAGAACCGCTTCAAGCTGAAGACGGGCACCTTTGCGCACGCCGACAACCCAATGCGTCAGGTCGAACTGCGTGCCGATGGTCTTACCCGACCATTCGGCGTTGGCCGTCACCCGGGCCTCAGACGTTGATCTGTCCATCGGCTCGGTCGCCTTGCGGTTCAGCAAATTTTGCGCCAGTGGGATGATCACCCACCAGGGAATTGCCTCACCGCGCGACGCAGGCACCGACACCAAAATCATCAGCGCCAGAGCCACGAAGAATACTTTTCGCATAATCTCTTCCTCCTTGTGGCGCTAATTTGCGCCTCGTACTATATGTCAAATTGCGTCTCGCCCTCTTTTCCCGCTCTAACGCGGTTGCAAAAGATAGGCAGGATTCCAGCCGGGAAAAGGGAAGGAGGGGCACTGCTTCATTTAAATTGAAGCAACTCTCCGCAGTTCCCAGCTGGAATTCTACCAGTCTTTCATTCGTCAATTTTCAAATTATGATAAGGGAAAACTATACCACGTTACTCCCGTTTTGTCAATGGCTTTTCCGATTCGCAAGCTCGCTCAACATCGAAACCATTTCCTCGCTAACCCTTGTTAACCGTTGTTAATCCTCCTTAACCCTCGTTAATCCTCGATAATCCCGTCCAATTATCCTTCCTATAAATCCATAACTATTCTACGATCGTAAATTAGTTATGGATTTATTCCTTGTCTAGGTTAAATCTGTTTCGGAGATTTTGGTCATTTTCTACCTCGTCGGCTTTGGCCATTAAGAAATTTACATATTTTTGAATCCCATATTCGTGTCTGATCTCGTTTAACTCGTCAAAATCTCCATAGGGACTGATAAAAACGCTGTTTTGAAGACGTATAAACCCTTTTCGCTTTAAAAGGGATCTAAAAATGTCTCTTGCCTGCCTTGCATCTTCCGGTATATCAAAAATGACAACCCTCCACTTTTTGTCCCAGGCTTGTTTCTCTTTCGCTTTTGTTCTTTGTAGTTTTAAAAACTTAATCTTCTTTTTACCTTTTGGAGTGATCAGAAAACCTCCCCCGGTTTTTTTGATTAGGAGTTGTTTCTCCAGGGATTCTATCGCGGATCTGAACTGATACTCCCCCATTTGGAGTTTTCTGGAAAAATCGTATATGCCTCTTCTTCCACGCAAGGATGTGAGACCAGTTATATCGTCAACCATTTCCATTGCTAAACCCAAAAGTACAATAGCACGCAGACTATATCTTTCGACTTTATGTATTATTCTCATCTTCTTCTCACTTAATATTTTACATAACTAATCTACGATCGTAAATTAGTTATGGATTTATTCCTGTTAATGGTGCATTTTTGATACGGCGCCTGTGGGTTCATCAGAGACTGTTTTAGTGGTCGGCCCTTGACAAATTCCTAGTTTCTGCTATAATTCACCTCTTCCTCATAATCGAGGAAGTTTTTATGAAGAAATATCTTCTACCCCTAATAATGCTTGCCTTGGCTTGGGGAGCGCTTCAACCGCTTCATGCAAGTTCGCAGGGCAATATCGCACAAAGCGAGAAAATCGTTCTTAGAGTTCTACCGAACCTTAAGATAGAAAGAGTTCAACCTAAAGTCGAAATAGTTGTCGGTGAATCTGAGGCGCAAAAGAAAGTAAACGCCACGATAAGTCAAAGAAATCTGGTTGCTCGTGAAAGAGTCCAGATTACCGAAGTTTCTTCGCCTTCTATTTCGCACTCGCTTGAAGATTTAAGAAATCTTTATCGCGAGGCAGCTTCCAAATTTTCGATTGACTGGAGACTTATTGAAGCTGTTCACCAGGTTGAAACTGGTAAGTCAACAGATACTTGTAAACGCTCTTATGCTGGTGCCACCGGGCCGATGCAATTCTTGCCCTCGACCTTTAGGCACTATGCAAACGAAGGAGACAACATTTGTGCTCTTAGAGACTCGGTTTTCGCCGGTGCGAGCTTGCTCGCACAAAGCGGAGCTGACAGGGGTGATATCGACAGTGCCCTTTTCAGCTACAACCACTCTAGAAGCTATGTTGAGCTCGTCAAGAGCATCATGAATAGTATCTAATTCAGTAATTCTAAAGCGGGAGACCCTCGAGTAATATCGGGGGTCTTTTGCTTAATCGAAAAAAAAGAACCTTCAGGTCCTCAAAGGTTTCTTAACTATTAAATAAGGTTTTTGTTCCACCCAAAAACCGCAAATTTCTAATTTCCAATTACTAATTTTCAAATAAATCTAAAAACTCCTGAATCAACAATTAATCTAAAATTAAAATTTAAAGATTACTCATCGACTAAAGGGAGATCTAGATAAAACTTGGCGTTACCTCGGGCGGGACAATTTCGTACCAAGTATTCCCCGGATTCATTGTGATTTCCTTGTTGTTCTCGTCAAAGTATTTAGTTCTACTTTCAAGCTTGTCTTTTTTCCAGGTTGCATTTATTACTTTCCCGTCCCTAAGAATACTGGCAGGCCCGGAACCGATATTGGTAAAGACATAGTTTGACGAACCATAACTTCCGGTTGGCTGATATGTTCTCTCAACGGTCTGAATGATAATATTTCTGGCTGTAATTTGCTGATCGGTTGTTCTGTCCTTGTGAGGCTCGCCGGCAAGAGATCTTGAGTATTTATTGTTGGCTGGATCAAAACTCCAAGTCACTTTATATGAAGGTGAGGAAAAGTCTATTTCAACTCCTTTTCCAGCCGGATCAACCGGTCCGAGCGGTTTAAATTTCATTGCTGTGTAACTCGATTTTGAGATATCGAATTTTTTGCTTGCGGCGTATTCGTATAATTTGTCTGTCGAGGAATATAAGGTGTGCTCTGAAGCTACATATCGTCCTTTCGAATCGCGGTAAAAATAGTCGCCATAATGAGTCAAGTCTTTAATGGAGTAATTATCTATATTAGCGAGCGCGTCCTCGTTTCCGCCGGCATGGGCAAAAAAGGCGTCGTATTCTTTGAGATAGTCCATAAAAAACAATCTGGCTGAACGGATTGGGCCGATTTCTTTAACGTCGGTTGGTCCGAAGATTGTCATATATCTGGTGATTCCGCCCTCGGTAATCGCTTCGTATACGATTGAAGCATCTATCAAACCTGATTGCGGTCTGGCGGCGGGGTGGTTTTCTATAATTATTGCCAAGGGATGACGCGTCGCCTTGTCTTTCGGGTAAGGCTGACCGTCGAGGAGGCAAATGGTGTCATTTGCATTTGGCGACTTGGCGGTAATTAACGAATTCTTCTGGCCGGAATATTTTTTTGCCGCAAAAGCACCGACTACAACCAGAACAGCAAGAGCAATACATATTATAGATACTGTCCGATATTTTTTTTCTGCAAATATTCTTTTGAAAAACGTAATCACTTCCCCTCCCCTAAATGATTTTAACCTTTAGACTATGATATCAAATTTAGTCCTATTCCACTATCGGCGTATCTTTCGATTACTTGATCAGATTCAATTACGACAACCTCTAGTGTTGCTCCTACTATTCCTTCCTTAAGGTGTCCGCCAAAGGATTTAAAATTTTTATCGGAAAGAGTAACGTGGGGGTGAATATGGGAATTTCCGTCGGGATCCTTTCCGATAACTGCGATAAAACTTGCGACTTCAAGCGGACCTCCTAGATGCTTAGAGAGGTATTCTTTTGTTTTAGGATTATAAATCATTAGATCTGCTTGTTCTAGAGTGCCAAGTGCCAACAAAACCCCTGATTTCATATTGTTTTTCTCAACATACTTAGTTAATTTCTCAACCACTTTGTCTTTATTTTTCAGCGCAAATATTGTCATTAATCCCCCTTTATTTTTTTTATCGAAAAAACCAGAACATTTAAAATTATAAGTATGACAAGTGAAACGAGCAAACCTATATCTATTTTGTTAAACACCGACTTGTCACTTGAGAGAAAAAAGTAACTTACGGCAATTACGATAATGGCAATGTAAACGGAAGTAGCACTCAAAACATCTTGTCGGCTCGGGAGCATCGTGATCAAAACGCTTGATATCAGGTAAAACAAAAAGAATGTTGTTATATTAATTTGTTTGAGTTCGTATTGATTTTGTAAGAAGTGAAAAGAGAAATAAAGAATTGCAAGGCCGCAAATAACGGGTGCGGCGGAGATAAAAAAGCTTACAAATAAAAATCTTGGCTTTTGGTGAAGTACGAACCCGCCCGATTTCGAAAAAAGCTTTAAAGATTTGATCGGCGTGAAGGTTATAAAACATGCAAGGGTGTGAGAAAGTTCATGGACTATAACCCCGGGGAATAAAATTAAGTAATATATCAATGGAAAGCTGGCGGTTTGTCTTATTAGAATTTCTCTCAATATAATAAATGCTAAGAATAAACCTACCAGATAGTAAATTGAGCTATTTAGCTCCGAGAGCAATGATTGCGTCATAACTACCAACGGTTGAATCTGAAAGCTCTGTTTTGGCGCTGTACAAACTTGAAATATCGTTCTTTAGGGCTTTGGCTAATTCTTCCTGGCCGGTTTTATAGTAAATAATTGATTCATCGTAATTTCTGGATGCATTTGCAACAGACGCTATCTTATATCCTTTGTCCTCGAGAAGATCCTTGACTTTGGCCGCTTCTCCGGAAATGCCATTGCCGTTTACGATACGGATTGATTCGTCGGAGTATTTAAATGCCGCCGCTGTAGTTTCTTGAGATTCTGCCGTTGCAGTAGCACTCTCTGTGGCCGTTGATGACTCGTCTGGGTTTACTGTAGCCGTTTGTGATTTTTGAGCTGAATTTGTTCCTGCTCCCCCATCGTCTTTAAATAAAATATAAAGAGCCAGCGACGTGGAAACAATAACGGCGATGATTCCAATTACTAAATAAAAAACTCCGCCGCCTGATTTTTCTTCAGTTCCTTCGGCTTTGACCATCTCTTCCTCCTCTCTTGGTTCGTCATCGCCTAATTCTTTTTTAGGATCAATAATATCTAATGATTTTGCCATAATGAGTTTATTATATCAAATTTTTGCTTCGTCATGTCAAATCAGTGTCAATTTCTTTAAATTAAGTCTTAGAATCAAGTTTTTCAGCCAGGAAACAACTATTTATCAATCATCCCGCCTTAGTGTGATACCAAAATTTTTGTAGGCTTGCAAAAGCAAGGGGTGGTGTGGCCTTTTTGATTTTTATTTTTCTATTTAACTTCCTACGCATACTTGCGTATTACACCCTTTACCCTCCCCTGCACTAATGCTTTGCGGGTATAAATTGGTTTGTAGTTCGAATTGGCCGGTTGAAGACGGATTCTCGTCTTCTCTCTGAAAAATCGCTTTAACGTTACATTATCTTGATCTATAAGTGCAACGACGATGTCTCCGTTTTTGGGGTTTGAGGTTTTTTCAATAATTACATAATCGCCGTCAAAGATCCCATCATCTTTCATGGAATCTCCACTGACCTTGAGTGCGAAAATATTCGGTCCCATCATATCGCGGGGAACGTCGATTGTTTCGTTTGTCCTGATTGCCTCAATCGGATGTCCGGCCGCAATTATACCGATTAGCTTGACTTCAAAAGTACGCTCGTCCCAGGCGGGGGTTAGTTGGAGCGCTCTAGCACAGGATCCCTGCTTGGTTAAATATCCTTTCTGTTCTAATACGGATATGTATTCTGCTACCGTTGCAACGGATGATAGTTTTAAAGATTTTGCTATTTCGCGATAACTAGGCGCATAATCATTTTCTTCAATAAAGGTTTTTATTAAATTGAGTATTTCTGATTGTCTTTTTGTAAGCGGGAGTTGTTTATTCATTAAGTTAATCGTACCAAACAAAAAACGAACATGTCAAGTGGTCGCTCGGCATAGTTTTTCAGGGACGTAGTTCTCGTTCCAGCGAACGATCCTACTCATTCTCGTCCCGCCAAACCCGCTTTAGGCGGGATACCGTGCTGGCGGGACTGCGAAACGCCCTTCAAAACCATATCTTCGCTCGAAGAAAAATGATAAAGAGCCCGCAGACCTTTTCTTAAAAAAGTCGGGCCGTGTCTGCAGACACGGCCCCTAGAAGGGAGCTGTTACTCCCAGGAAATGCCGAATGGTGAGAAGCTGTTGAGGTGATTGAAGTCTATGCGTGGCAGAGATGCTATATCAGCAAGTGCCCGCACGATCTCGTCGTGCATTGGTACCGGAACACCAGAAACTGTTATTGGCCTGCCGCGAACTCTCGCGATGACAACAGTTGTGTCCTCTTCCGTCTTCACAATTTTCCAGATTTTCACTCCAGGGTGCGGATTGCTGCGACCTTCCATTGCATCGCTCCTTGTGCCAAGTATTGGTCTAAATTTTTTGGAAAACCTTAGACCAAGCCAAACACAAAAAACTCCCGCTTGCGGGAGCCTCGTTCAACTATTTATCTAGGAAATTATGCGCCCACAAGCAAAGAGTATGTCATCATCATTTCCATCATACCGTTTGCGTGGGTTAAATTTCTCATTTATTGTATTCTACCACATTTGAAGAAAGCAAAACAAAATATGCCAAGAAGCATACCATCCAACCCCGTTCAGAAAAATTGATTAGTTCTGACTGTTGATAGTTGGAAACTAGACTTAGGAATCCAAATGCGAGGGCGATTGAGAATAATATAATAGTAAAATTACGAATATTTTTCTTATTTTCATCATGCCAGAATTTTATTGCCAAAACCTGCGAAATCAGAAAAATTAGAATTGCATAGGTGATAAATCCGTTGTGAATCTTGTCTGCAGACGTTCTCACACCCTCTATCGCATCCATCGGAAAAAACCAATTCATTACTATAGTTATTAAAATAGAAAGAATTATCAGAAATCCTGAAAGTTTTGAGATTGTGCTTCTTTGTTTAATAAATGAGATAGAAGATATCGCGAGAGAGGCCAGTCCAATCGTTAAAAAAATGTTAAAGATTTGAGCATTGTCGGCCCCTTTAGCGTTTAATTCACTGATTGTTTGAGTAAGATGACTGTAGCTTGGAGTAATGACGGAAATAATAATTATGTCAAAAAATATCGTTAAGACTCCAAATATTGCAAGTCTCGAGAGCAGATTATTTTTCACAATTAGTTTTGAGAAACTTTATATTTGTTCAACTACTCTCTCAAACCCAAGAGCATAACCAACGGCCGGCAGGTCTGGTCCGTCAAGTTCGCGGACGAGCTCATCGTATCTGCCCCCGCCACCAAGAGAATTTTGTCTTTCTTCGTCATCTTCAGATACATATTCAAAAACAACTCCGGTGTAGTAATCAAGTCCTCGGACAAGGTCGGCTTTAACAACGAAGTCGATATTCTTTTGGGATAATTCGGATTGAATTTTTTCAAAAAAGTCTTTCTCGTCAGGTTCTAGGGAATCTAGAATTGAAGGTATTTCTCCCGGGTTGCAGTTTTCCGCCTTACAGTCCCAAACTCTAAGCGGATTTTTGTTGGCTCTCCTCTTGCAGTCATTGCATAATCTATCTAGATTATCGTTTAAATATTTCTTTAAAGTGGCGTTGTATTTTTCCCTAGAATTTCGGCTTCCAAGGGTATTTAAGTTAACGATTACATTTATTCCGCTTTGTTTTAAAAGTTCATAACCTTCGGCGATAACTTGGCTGTCAATTTCCGGAGATTTTTTTCCAATGAATTCAACACTTAGTTGATTAAACTGTCTCTTTCTGCCCTTTTGCGGTCGCTCGTAACGGAAACACTGACCGACAGAAAATACTTTTACCGGAAGAGGCATGCTTTTTATTCCCTGTTCTATCAGGCTTCTAATAACTCCTGCGGTAAACTCCGGACGGAGTGAATACACTTCTCCGGATTTTTTTTCGAGATCAAATAGTTCTTTCGAAACAATATCGGTCTCTTCACCTACAGACCTTGCAAAAAGATTTTTTTGTTCAAAAATCGGCGTTTCGATCCCTTGATAGCCTTTTTGTAAATAGAAATCCACAAACTTGTCTTCAAATTTTCTGCGCTTTGCAAACTCTGCACCAATATAATCTTGTGTTCCACGGGGTTTTTGTATCATGGGTATATCTTATCAGTATTTGATGGTTTTACAATTCCAGACGAGTCATTTTTTTTATTTGAGATCTGGCGTGACTTGTCTTTGTAAAGTTAAGCCAGTCGGCATGCGGCTGGGCATTTTCTTTTTTGATAATCTCCACTATGTCGCCGTTTTGCAGCTTACTACTTAGTTGAGCTATTTTGCCGTTTATTTTCGCTCCAAAACAATGATTACCAAGCGCAGTGTGAACATAGTAGGCAAAATCAACCGGAGTAGCTCCTTGCGGTAAATCTTTTACGTCGCCATGGGGCGTAAAGACAAATATCCTATCTTCAAACAGATCCATCGTCAGGGATTTAAAGAGTTCTTCGGGTGATTTAATGTCACGAGAAAGTTTATTAAATTCGTTTATCCACTTTAGGTCGTTTTTACTTGGTAACCTTGATACTTTTTTTTCCTGATATATCCAGTGCGCGGCAACACCAAACTCGGCTTGATAATGCATTTTTTTAGTTCTGATTTGGAATTCGACAATTTGACCCTCATCAGCGAAAACCGTTGTATGAATGGACCTATAGCCGTTCGGTTTCGGCAGAGCAACGTAGTCCTTAATTCTTCCGACCAGTGGCCTCCAATCAGCATGAATTAAGCCCAGGACTGCATAACAATCTTCTATAGAGTTGACAATAATCCTTACTGCAATAAGGTCATGGATTTTATCTAAGTCATTACTGTATTTATTTAGTTTTCTAAATAAGCTATACCATTTTTTAGCTCGGAAATCGATTTCGTGCTTGATTTTGTTTTCAGACAAAATCTTCTTAAGTTTTACAGTTATCTTTTTGAGGTACTTTTCCCTTTCCTTGATCTCCGGGATGGCTAGACTTTTAGTTCGTTTGCTTTCGTCTGGATAAACAAATGGAAAAGCTAAGTCTTCCAAAATTCCTCGCCACTCGCCCATTCCAAGTCTTCCGGCAATCGGAGCATAAATCTCAATTGCTTCCTTAGCAATTCTTTCTTGTTTATCGCGTGGAAGAAATTGCAAAGTTTCCAAATTGTGAATTTTATCAGCTAGCTTTATAAAAATTACTCTTACGTCTCGGCTCATTGCAATAAGCATTTTTCTGAGCGTTCCAATTTGGCGTTCGTATTCGCTGATTTTTTCATGAGTCGTTTTTCCAAGCGGAAACCAGCTTTTTTTGATCTTTATATTCGAGAGTTTTGTGACCGATTCTACAATCGTTGCTACTTCACCGGAAAAAGCCTTTCGTATATCGGAAACTTCAACTGAAGTATCTTCGATTGTGTCGTGAAGAAGTGCCGCGATTATTGTCGCTGTGTCCATTCTAAGCAGCGATAGAGAGTACGCAATCGCCAATGGGTGGACGATGTAATCGTCACCGGAG
>Ga0180007_10003225_pt1 | contig 18398 bp, 12 predicted proteins | sample MM_PC_MetaG_FD_121122 | JGI IMG/M metagenome (GOLD analysis project Ga0180007, IMG submission 121122) | Groundwater microbial communities from the Aspo Hard Rock Laboratory (HRL) deep subsurface site, Sweden - MM_PC_MetaG | ecosystem: Environmental > Aquatic > Deep subsurface > Groundwater... | reverse complement strand
TTTCCTGGGACGTCATGGGCGGAGTTGCCCGGCGCAACTGGGCGCGCAATCCGAACGCCGTTGAGACTGCGGCGCTATGGAATAAACAGCATCGGAATGACGGGCATATTACGTTGCCGTTCATTCCTGCAGATCATCTGATAGAAAATCTTGTATCAAATCATTATTGATGAATTCATTCGTCGGATAGAACTGGCAAAAGCACGGTGACCATGACAGCGTCTGTTGAACGAATAAACATCTTTTCCCAATAATAAAAGTGTGTAAATTCTGGCTGTAACAATTTGAACGGATCAATTGAAGGAAGAGCACCATGATACCTAAATATTATTTCATTACCAAAGGTAAAGGACGACACAAAGATTATTTACAGTCCTTTGAATTAGCCCTTCGGAATGCCGGTATTCAGCAATGTAACCTGGTGACGGTTTCCAGCATTCTGCCGCCCGGCTGTAAAAAAGTTTCGAAGAAAAATGGGGTGCAAATGCTTAAGCCCGGCCAGATTACGTTTGTCGTGATGTCCAAAAACTCAACCAATGAACCAAACCGTCTGATCGCCGCATCTGTGGGGATCGCCATACCCTCCGACGCCGATGCTTATGGCTATATTTCCGAACACCACTCATTCGGGCAAACCGATGAAGTGGCCGGCGATTACGCCGAGGACCTGGCCGCCACCATGCTGGCGACGACCCGGGGAATTGAGTTTGATCCTGAGCAGGCCTGGGACGAACGGAAGCAAATTTATCATTCCAGCGGAATGATTATCCGTACCAGCCAGCTCACCCAATCGGCGCAGGGAGATAAAAAGGGGCTCTGGACAACTGTCGTTGCAGCAGTTGTTTTTATCCTGTAAACACCCGATTTTTTATTGCATGATTTTCGTTAGAAAAACATAACCGGCTACACACTATTGAAATCTTTTTAAAAGAAAGGCTATTATCCATGAGAAAATCTTTTCGAAATATCATTGGTTTTGCTGTTTTACTACTAGTGCAAAATTTAATGATAATAAACGCCGCGGACTGGACCGATGCTGCCCACAATCCTTTCCCGACTAAAATTCCGGACCATGTGATATTAACCTGGAGCGACAATCCGGTAAATACGCAATCCGTGACCTGGCGAACAGATACGTCGATAAAACAATCCTGGGCTGAAATTGCAGAGGCCGAGGCGTCACCGAATTTTACATACTATTCCAAAGGAATCAATGCGGTCACTGAATCATTTGTAGTTGAGAATTATTCCGCAAATTATCATTCGGCGACATTCGATGGCCTCAAGGCCAATACTCTGTACGCTTACCGCGTCGGCTCGGAAGAAAACTGGAGCGAATGGTTCCAATTTCGAACGGCCAGTGAAAAACCTCAACCCTTTACATTTATCTATTTAGGTGACGGACAAAACGCCCTGCTGTCTCTCTGGTCACGGGCAATCCGGGCCGCCTACGGCACCGCACCGGACAGCCGTTTTATCATTCACGGCGGCGATCTGGTCTCCAATGCCGATTCTTATACACAATGGAGTAAGTGGTTCAAAGCGGCCGGCTGGATAAACGCTATGGTTCCCTCGATTCCGGTCGTCGGAAATCATGAATATTACCATAAACTAAGCGAAAAACGGCAAATTACACCCTACTGGTTTCCCCAGTTCACCCTGCCTGAAAACGGTATTATTAAACTGACTGAGAGTAATTATTTCATCGATTTTCAGGGGGTGCGGGTAATTGTACTGAATTCAAATGAACTCATCGGAGATCAAGCCAAATGGATTGAAAAAATTTCTGAAAATAACTCAAACCGCTGGACCGTGGTATCATTCCATCATCCGATTTATTCCGGCGCCCGTGGCCGCGACCAGGAAGAAATTCGCCGTAGCTGGCAGCCCCTTTTTCGAAAATATGCTGTTGATCTCGTCCTTAATGGTCATGACCACACCTATGCCCGGGGGGGTAATATTGATGCAGAAGACGGTATTGTCTACGTTGTATCCGTCAGCGGTCCTAAACAGTATGATTTAACTGACGACCGCTGGATGACTCGCAGTGCCGAGAACACCCAGTTGTATCATGTCATTCGTGTTGAGGAAGATGTTTTAAATTTTAAATCATACACCGTAACCGGAGAGCTGTATGATGAATTTGACATTCAAAAAAATCCGTCCGGCCCCAATATTATTATTGACAAGCAGAATGAAGATCTGCCTGAGCGCACATTTAAAAACACACCCGGCAAACCGCAAAAATGATTAAAGTGTGACTTAATCCGCCAATACTGCTCAGTGATATATTCGTTTCACTGTTCCTGAATCTCAATTGAAGCTGCGAACAAGCGGCCACAGTCAGTACCCCCGACTTCACTCATTTTCGGTATCTATTACTCTGCGGACCTCTTTTAATAAAACATTCATTGTGAACGGTTTTTGTAAAAACACACACTGTCCGATAAGATGTCGTGTCGAGTGATGACATAGTCCATATATCCGGACATATAAATCACCCTAAGTCCGGGATGAATTATCGTCAATTTTTCCGCCACAAGATTGCGGACCATATCTTCGTTCTCGGCCAGGAGGATTGTTTCGTTTCCCGAAAGGGATTCTGTTAGGTTATTGATTAAATAAGATAATCAGCATTTCGAACACTTCTGAACGACATCACTTTTCAATTCACGCAAAGCCTCCGTTGCAATCCACAGCGGACGCTTTTGGATTTCCGCTTCTTCCGTTAAGACGCGCCACACCGACTGTGATGATTTCCTTGTAAAAGTTTATGGAAAAACCTAAATTCGTTTCCGTTGACTCATGACGGAGTTACACTTAAAACAGAGAATAATTGTACAAATTGAAAAACTAAACCAAAAGGAGTTTGAAAATGGCAACTAAACTGGCTATTAATGGTTTTGGACGAATAGGGAGAGCTTTTATACGTGCATCTAAGGAGTTGGGAAAAGATTGGGAAGTCGTTGCGATCAACGATTTGACCGACGCTAAAACACTGGGCGCCTTACTGAAACACGATTCGGTACATCGTAAATTTCCGGGAACCGTCGAAGTCGATGGAAATTCTATTGTTGTTGACGGTAAGAAAATCCCGGTGTACGCCGAAAAAGATCCGGCCCAGCTGCCCTGGAAAGAACTGGGTGTGGATATTGTCATTGAAGCTACCGGTGTTTTCCGGAAAAGGGTCCAGATCGCCGCTCACCTGGCCGCCGGCGCGAAAAAAGTTATTTTGACTGTACCGGCCAAGGACGAGATCGACGGAACGATTGTTCTGGGTGTGAATACCGACGATTATAAAGGCACCGAGGAAATTGTATCCAACGCTTCCTGCACTACCAACTGTGCCGCTCCTATGGCGAAAGTTATCGTTGACAACTGGGGAATCAAACAGGGTTTTCTGCTGACAATTCATGCCTATACCATGGACCAGAACCTGCTGGATGCTCCGCACAGCGATCTCAGAAGGGCCCGCGCTGCCGCGATGTCGGTAATTCCCACATCTACCGGCGCCGCCAAAGCCATCGGAAAAGTCATTCCCCAGGTAAAAGGAAAAATGGGCGGTGTAGCTTATCGCGTACCAACTCCCGACGGTTCACTAACCGAATTGATCCTTGAGCTCGAAAAACCGGCCACGGTTGAAGATATTAATGCTGCGATGAAAAAGGCCGCAGACGGTCCGCTCAAAGGCATTATGTTGTATACAGAAGATGAGTTCGTATCCACCGATGTGATCGGCGAACCCTATTCCGTTATTTTTGACTCCAAGATGACAATGGTTTTACCCGAAGGTATGGTCAAGGTTTCCGGCTGGTACGATAACGAATACGGATACACCTGCCGGGTTGTCGATCTTGTTCAGTTGATGATCGACAAGATGTAAATGAGGCGTTTGTCTAATTGAAAACAGTAAATTTTATTTTTGGAATACATAATCATCAGCCGGTAGGCAACTTTGACTTTGTCGTCGAGCACGCCTACCGGCACAGCTATCTGCCCTTTGTGGAAGTGGCTGAAGATTTTCCGTCGATTGCCCTGACGTTTCATTTCAGCGGTTGTCTGCTGGAATGGCTGGAAAAATATCATCCGGAATATCTGGACCGGGTCGCCAGAATGGTAAAACGCGGGAACGTCGAAATCATCAGCGGCGGTTTTTTTGAGCCGGTTTTGGCCGTTATTCCCGATGTGGATAAAGTCGGTCAGATTAAAATGATGAACGACTATATTCGCCAGCGTTTCGGATATGAGCCCAAAGGGCTCTGGCTGACCGAGCGGGTCTGGGAACCATCCCTGGCAAAACCGATCGCCGAGGCCGGGATTAAATACATTACCGTGGACGATTATCATTTTCTGGGAACCGGGAAAATGGAAAAGGACCTGACCGGTCATTTTATTACCGAAGAACAGGGCTATGGACTGTCGATTTTTCCGATCAGCCAGAAACTGCGCTACGCAATTCCATTTAAAGATCCCCAGGAAACGATCGACCATCTGCGTCAATATGTTACCGATGATGCCAACAATGCAATCGTTATGGCCGATGATGGCGAAAAATTCGGGGTCTGGCCCGGAACATATGAGACAGTATTCGAACAGGGCTGGCTCCGTGGTTTTATGAAAACACTGGAAGAAAACAGTGACTGGCTGAAGACTCAAACCTTTGCGGATTACTATTCCGGGCATTCACCCAAAGGCCGGATCTACCTGCCGACGGCATCCTATTTCGAAATGAGTGAGTGGTCTTTGCCCTGGGAGGCCGGCGAGAAATTTAGTGATCTGGTCAAGGAATTTGATAATCAGGAACGTGGCGACGAGGTCAAACCCTTTATCAAAGGCGGTATCTGGCGCAATTTTCTGTTCAAATACGATGAGGCCAACTGGATTCAGAAAAAGATGCAGCATCTGTCCGACCGCTATCATGGAATCGACAGTGAAAAAGTGGTCTCCGCAGATAAAAAAGATCTGCAGAATGCCCGCGATCATCTCTGGCGAAGCATGTGTAACTGCGCTTACTGGCATGGAATTTTCGGCGGGCTTTACCTGCCCCACCTGCGGCACGCGCTGTATGGTGAATTACTCAAATGCGAACAGATCTTGAACAAAATTGAAAAACGTTCGGCTTTCCATGTGGCGGAATTGGATATCGACGTCGATGGCGACAAGGAATTGCTGATCACCTCCGATAATATCCTGACTGTGTTCGCTCCTCACCGTGGCGCCATGATGACTGAATTGTCACTGCTGGACAAATCCTATAACGTATTAAACAGTCTGAAGCGCTACCGGGAAGCTTATCACCGCAAGGTACTCAAGGCCGGGTCAGATTCTGCCAACGGCTCGATCCATGACAATGTGATGGCCAAAGAAGAAGGGCTGGAGAACTATCTGAAATACGACCAGTATCCCCGTAAGAATCTGCTGGACCATATCATTAATCCGACGGTCACATTTGATCAGTTCCGCAATGGTGAATACTATGAAGACAGCGATTTTATTCAGGGACTTTATAACTGTTCTGTGGATAAAAAGCAGAAAACAATTCGTTTCAGTCGGGATGGATGGGCGAACTGGCAGAAATTCCGGATTGAGAAAACAATTATCTACGAAAAGTCCGTATTAAAGATTCATTATCGCCTGAACAATACCGGTGAAAAGGAAAACAGCTTCCGTTTTGGGACGGAATTCAATTTTGCGATGCTGGGTGGTAATACGCCGGACCGGTATTATATGGCCGATGGGAAAAAACTGGAAAATCCGGCGCTGAATAGTCACGGTATTTTAACCGATATTTCTTCAATGTCAGTGGTCAATGAATGGGATAAATTCCGATTGATTCTGAAAGCGAAAGGTACAGACGAATTCTGGTATTTTCCAGTGGAAACCGTATCGTTGTCAGAGGCTGGATTCGAACGGGTTTACCAGAGCTCGGTCATCGTTCCCACAATTAATGTCAGCCTAAAACCGGGTGAAATCCGGGAATTTGATCTGAACCTGATCGTTGAGAATCTTTAAGTGACTACGATCACGTTGAAAAAATAAACCCTACGGGAAACCGCTGGTTTTTTTATATTAACCCGGAACAAAAGAAAACATCATTCATGCTCACGGAACTTAAAAATGCCCGGCAAGTCGATGGAGAACCTTTTCGCCGTTGGTTTACCGATGAGTACTTCGATCTGATTGTCTGGCAGACTCCGGAAAATACAATACTGGGCTTTCAGTTGTGCTATGACAAAGGACCTGGCGAAAAAGCCCTGACCTGGCAGCAAACAGGTGGTTATACACATAAAGGCGTTGATGATGGGGAAGGGCGTGAAAGATATCACAAAATGACCCCGATTCTCATTCCCGATGGAAGCTTTGAAAGAGACCCGATTTTACAGCATTTTTTTGATGCCAGCTATACGATAGATCCGATAGTAAGAGCGTTTGTCATTGAGCGGCTGAGTGATTATTCCAGCCGGGAAACGTAATTGTTAATCGGAAGAAAACCTTTTCCGCAGATTTGGGTCAAGTTCCATTTTTCGTAAGCGCACCGACATGGGGGATACATCCACCAGTTCGTCCTCAGCAATAAATTCAATCGACTGATCCAGCGACAGCATGCGTGGCGGGCGCAGGGTGATGGTTGCGTCGGCAGAAGCTGCCCGCATATTGGTCAATTTCTTTTCTCTGGTGATATTGATGTCCAGGTCTTGCTGGCGGTTTCGTTCGCCGATAATCATTCCGCGATAGACCTCGGTTCCCGGCCCGATAAACAGCTCGCCACGATCCACCATGCCAAAACTGGCATAGGCGGTTACTCTGCCATTGCGGTCGGCCACGAGCGCCCCGGACTGACGCTGGGGAATCGGTCCAAACCAGGGTTCGTAACTCTCAAAAAGGGTGTTCATTACGCCGGTTCCCTTGGTTTCTGTTAAAAACTGACTGCGAAATCCAATCAGACCACGGGTGGGAATCAGGATTTCCAGGTTAACGCGTCCGTGACCGGGATTAATCAAATTTGTCATGCGGCCTTTGCGCTTGGACAGACCTTCAGTGACGACACCGATAAATACATCGGGAACATCGATAAATACCCGCTCAACAGGTTCATGCTTTTTTCCGTCGATAATTTTTGTAATGACCCGCGGTTTGGATACCATCAGGGCGTAGCCTTCGCGCCGCATGGTTTCAATCAGCACCGCCATTTGCAGCTCGCCCCGGCCGCAAACTTCAAATACATCGGCCCGGCCCTTGACCGGTTTGACCCGCATGGAGACATTGCGCAATGTTTCCCGTTCAAGCCGTTCTTTCAATTGCCGTGACGTGAGATAGCTGGATTCATTGCCGGCGAGGGGGCTGGTATTGACGTAAAACAGCATGGAAATAGTCGGTTCGTCAACCTGAATTCTGGGAAGGGGAACCGGATTTTCAGCGGACGAAATGGTATCGCCGATATGTATATTCGGAACACCGGCCAGGGCGATAATATCACCGGCCTCAACCTTTTCCACGCTGGTTTTTTTCAGACCTTCAAAGGTGTATAATGCTGAGAACTTGATGTTGTTTACAATTGTAGTTTCACAACACAGCGAATAATTGCGGTTCATTTCCAGGTGACCGTTGCTTATGCGGCCGATAGCGATTTGACCAACATAGGGATCATAATCCAGGTTTGTGATCAGAAACTGAGTAGTTTTTTCATCATCCACAATCGGTCCGGGAATCGTCTCGACAATGGTTTCAAATAACGGCTGCAGGTTTACGGAACCATCACCCAGGCTGCGATGGGCTTCACCTAACTTGGCCTGTGTATACAGAATCGGAAATTCAATCTGCTCTTCACTGGCGCCCAGGTCGATAAAAAGATCGTAGACCTCATTGATTACTTCCTTAATGCGTGCGTCACGGCGGTCGATTTTGTTGATCACCAGAATCATGGACAGCTGTTTAGCAAGTGCTTTTTTCACAACAAACCTGGTTTGAGGCAGCGGGCCTTCACTGGCATCGACCAGCAGGATGGCGCCATCCACCATATTCAGGCCGCGTTCGACTTCGCCGCCGAAATCCGCATGCCCGGGAGTATCAATAATGTTGATCTTGGTGTCTTTGTACCAGATCGCTGTGTTTTTGGCGTTTATGGTAATGCCCCGTTCCCGCTCCAGGTCCATGTTGTCCATGATCCGGGTTTCCACGGTTTGATTTTCCCGGAAGATGCCGCTCTGTTTGAGCATTCCATCTACCAGGGTGGTTTTACCATGGTCCACATGGGCGATGATGGCAATATTTCTGAATTTATTTTTACGCATTTGTATTGTAATCCTTTTAAAATAACGAGCCATAAATGTACAGGATAATAAGGGGTTATACAATAGAAAGCAGTAAACGTTAGTGTTATAAAGTTGTTGATTTAAATAAAAATATTCATAACATTCACATAGAAATTGCACGAGAAGCTGAGATTTCCGGCACCGTATTGGTTGCTGCATATATTGACGAAAAAGGTAATGTGGGAGAGTGTTGGGTGGTCCAGGGTATCCCTAAAACCGGTCTTGATGAGGCGGCAATAGACGCAGTCCGAAAAACAAAATTTAAACCCGCAAAACAGCGTGATATCAGTGTTGGCGTCTATATAGTTATTCCGATAGAATTTCGATTGGAATAGAAGATATCAAATCAGGGGCGGTAGCTAATCGTTAAGATATGGGGATTATTAAACCCCTCCGGCATAAACAAATAAGCGTAATCAAATGTAAAGCGGTCCAGGTGGATCCCGAAACCGATTGACTCCCGGTTTTCGGAACCGATATGGGCGAAACCACTCCGGACCGAAAGAATATCCCGATAGTCCAACTCTGCCCCGACCTGGGCGAATGCTTCGCCGGAAACCATATTTGAACCAAGGTTCAAACCAATTGCCCCGTTCAGATTATTGCCCTCAAATATTTCAGGTCGAACGATGCCAATAGTAAGAGTCCCCGGCAATCGGTTTTCATCGATGCCGGAATGAAGATATCCGATGTTTTGCAGCCTGAAAGAGATGTCCAGCATGCTGGGTGCATTCCAGCGGGCGGCGACGTCGAATGCGACGCCATTATCGGTGTATGTATACAGATGCTCATAGAGAAATTTACCGGTGATTCCTATGGTAACCTTCGGGAGAGGTGACCAGGTATACGCTGCCGCTGCGGCCAGGTATTGCGGCTCTACATTAGCAAGTGGCTCATCGGTCGGTGTTTCACGAATTTCCACACCGGGGATTCGGACATAGTTCAATCCGAAACCCACACTGAACTTTCTGAAGGGCATTGAAAATGCCAAAACATCAATGTTGATATCTGAAAACCAGAAATGATGGGAAAGTGCAAACGTCGTCTGTGTATTTCCGATTCCAACGGGGTTTTCAAATATGGCCAGCGGCGACTGGCTGGACTGCGAAAACACCGTCATTGTGGCCGCCGACTGCGCAGAAGATGGAATCTGTAAAAAGGACATTCCGCTGTTCAGCAGCTCGGCGTTTATGGGATAAAAAAACATAGAAAATAATAGTGTGAATACCAGAGATTTTTGTTTCATTAATATACCTGCGATGTTTAAAACTTGAATTCCCAGGAGAAGACGTGAGTGCTGCCCTCGCCGACAAGGCCGATCATGGCGCTGTAATCAATCTGGGTTTGAATGTCTTTCATAAATCCATAGGCCAGGCCGGCGCCGAATGTAGGATTGATGTTGTCCAGGCCCATTCGCAGGAAAAGAATATCGCCGACAAGGTACTCACCGCCAAAATGTACCCGGTAATCCTGTTTATCGGAAAGTTCGACATCACCGATGAAAGCGAAGGTGGAATTATGACTGTAGGCCAGGCCGATTTTTAAAATTTGTGGAAATGTATCGGTATAATTGCCACCCCGATCACCAAAAAGATCCTGGGTGTTCCAGGTGTAACTGGCGCCAATATCTTTTAAAAGAATACCAATGGAGATACGGTCAAAAGGTTTCAGTAATACGCCGATGTCAAATCCGAGACCGCTGCCGGTCAGGTCGAGCATGCTGTGACTTAGTATTTTGAAATTTAAACCAACTGAAATACGGCGGTGAAAAGCGTTGGAAAAGGACAGGTAAACGACATTTTCGCCGGTATCGTAAACCTCGTCAGGGATACCGGTGAAAGTCCGGCCTTGAATATCGGTGACCCCGGCGTGCATCCAAGCAACAGAAATTCCCGCGCTTGGTTTCAGTGGAAAGGCGAGTCCAACATAATGCAATTGACGGTCGAGGCTGAGGAAATAATAGGTTGTTGACAGATGTCGGTCTTTCAGATATGAGAGACCGGCTGGATTATAGTAGGCCGCAAATCCGTTTTCACTGTCTGCAACCCCGGCATTGCCCATCGCCAGCGACCGGGCCCCAAGTCCCATTCGTAAAAAGGAACCGGCATAACCTGCATTATCACCGGTATCTGCGGAGCTAAAAATGGTAAAACTGATCAGAAGCAGTAATGTGTATTGTAAACGCTTCATTCCGGTTATTTTACAACGATAAGCTTTGTCCAGTGCGCCGTCTCCTTATCGTTTTCTTTGATGGTTAACTTGCAAAAATAGGTCCCGTTGGCAACAATATCACCGGCACGATTGCGACCGTTCCAGACTATTGAATTGTCTCCGGGATGCTCTATGGATTGGAATTCACTGGAATACACCCGATCCATGGCAAAATCGTATATTTCCAGTTTTACAATTGCATTATCTTCCAAATAATACTGAATTCGAACATGACCATCACCACCGGTGACATTGTGGAAATTCGGGGCAAAGGGATTTGGGTAGGCGTATATTTCCGGTTGACCGGCCTGGCTGGTAGAAAGGTACTGACGATAGGTCGACCAGCTGATACCGTCATTGGCCGTTTTAGCGATTCCATCGGAAGTACCCAGCCACAAATAAGTTGTATCTTTACGAGAATCTACACCGGCGGCATATACGTCTTCGGAAAAGAGATATTCATTTTTATCCGTATCCACAGCCGGATCGTAAAGCGCCCAGTTTTCACCATCAAGGGATTTAAAAAGTCCGCGCTCTGTGCAGACATACACCGTTGGTCCGTCAAAGGCAAAGTTGTAAATCCGTTCACCGACAAGCGTTCGGGTCCAGCTTAATCCGCTGTCAGTGGTTTTGTTGACAGCCCGTATTTCGTTGCCGCTCTCTGCCGTTAATGCGCCGACCCAGATTGTTTCCTGGCCATTGTAATATTGCCGGGCCAAGGCAATAATGAAATTGCCGGACAGATTTGAATTCTGAGCGTTATATTTTTGCCAGCTGATACAGCCATCGAGCTCAATAACACCTAGATTGACACCATTGGCCGTCCCGACCCAGATGGTGTTGCTATCGGCGAGAACACTGAAACCTTTATGGTTATGATTTCCTACCGGCGGGTCACGGGGATCGATATCGTAATCTATTACTTCGCCACAAATGAGCATATTTTCTTCGTCACTAGGAAGGGGAAGGCGTTGCCAGGTAGCGCCATAATTCCGACTACGGCGTAATCCACCGGCCCAACTGGTGATATAAACATATATGGAATCGTCATCAATTTTACAGAGAGAAATATCCCATGTAGTGTTGTTGATTGGTGTGGTAATTGATTGAAACTCAACTCTTTCTTTGTAATAGGGGTTTTGTGGAACGACGAAAATTAACGCGTTATCAATGATTTTGTTTATTACTTCACCATTTAAACGAACATCATCAATGCATATGCGTGAAGTTTGATTGTCGTTATCCCTTGAGAAAACTGAAAGAGTGAGTAATTCAACATCAGAGCTCAAGGTCAGAGAATCTTGACTGGATATTGTAACTGTGATTTTTCCATTTTCAATTGTTTGCGTTGTCAAATTCCAATCATCATCGAAAACCGGACCCTTTTTAGCATTTAATAGTGTAACCACTTCGGGATCAAAACAAAAAATTATTTTAACAGAATTTATTTTAACTTGTGTGACAGGATTAAAAAATACAGGTAGGGAGGAGATTGAGCTCGCATAATAAGAGGCATCCGGTATACGGAACAGATTACCGGTTGAATCACTGTTAATTGTAAATGTAGCGGATTTCCAATCAGCAATTGGATTTCCTTGATTAAAAACAATATTTGCGAATCGTATTATTGATTTTGCTAAAGACGTGTTATCACATTGGAATTTCAAAAACAGAAGATTGTCTGAATTATCATCGGAATCTTTCATTGTCAAAGGAAAATCACTGGAATTCCGAATAATAAGTTTATCTTTTAATAGCGTAACATCTGGATCTTTCCAGGATTCAGCTATTGTATTTTCTTGGGATATACCTGCAAATGTTAATTCAGCAGAGTCATAAATAATTTCTATTTCATAGGATTGAATACTTTTATCATCAACGTTTGTTAGTCGTAATGGAACGTCGATAACATCGCCAGGTGAACCAGACATATTCAAAACTGAAACGATAACATCCTGTGGCTGGGGCACGTACGTCCATGTTTCTCCATAATCTTTTGAATATGCAAGACCACCGCCGGTTTGCTGTGAACCTAAGTCGGTTTTGGAATCAAAAACGCCAGCTACCCATATTACCGAATCAAGCGTGGCAAGCGCAGAAATTCCACCACGAGGCATGTTAAAATCGCCACCATAGTAACTAGAGAACGATCTACCGAAATCAGATGTTTTGCTCAACCCGCCACCAGTGGCAAACCAGGTTAGCGAATCTCCCTGAAATGCGATCTGGGTAACACCGTTGCTACCCAAACCCTCGTAAACAAGTGTGGAATCATTCAGAAACGGTTTTGACAGACGAAACGCCTGACCGAAAAGGGTCATTGATAAAAGTAATATACTAATTGTGAATCGTTTGATCATGGTTTAATGGTAAAACTGTTATCGCTGGTGTCATAGCGAAAGGTACTGTCGGCATCAAAGATTTGAATTTTACAGTTTGCGGAATTTTCATAGGGAATTTCCCAATCATAGGAGCCCGTTACCGCAAACTCTGTTGTAATGGTTTGATAATTGGGAGGCGATGAATTAGCATTGGTAGTGTATTGGATAGTTACTTTATTGACATAGGCGCTTTCCCAGGTTATTGTATATGTCTGATACGGTCGTAATGTGTCTGCCCAATTTGGTGACAGGAGGTGAACACCGGGAACGGTAATGATTTTTTCTGTTGTGTCACTTTGACTACCATGAATATCCCGAGCCATAAAATAAAAGGTATATTTACCTTGCAGTTCATTATCTTTATTGATAATGATCGTGTTAGTATAAATACCATCGTGAGCAATTTCATCACCAAAATATTGCTCTATCCATAGATTTGCATTAAAAGGCAATCCGTTATCGACTAATTCCCAATCACCTTTATAATTACCATTTGGTTGGAGAACACTAAAATAAACAGAACTAATATCGCTTACACCCTGAGGATCTGTAGCGCGTACCTTAAAAATGACCGTATCACCTTTTTCATAATTACTTGGTGAATCAAATAGAAAAAGTTCCGGTCGGCTGTTGGGTTTGAACTCATCTTCTCGTTCTTCTATTTCGCTACTGTTTCCGTCTTTATCAAAAGCCTGAACGGTGACCCTGACCCAAAACGAATCTTCGTTGCCTACAAATGTGGTCGAATCGAGTAAATAGGAAAAGAAATTATCCTCCTGAATTATGTCTAACGGCGGTCCACTATTGGACAGAACAGTATCCGGAAAAAGGGATTCTTCGGCAACGTTTAGTAAATCTTTGTGATAGAGACGAAAAGCCACCGAGGCGATGTTATCACGTCCCTGCGGATCAATAACCTCGGCAGAGATAAACAGGGATTTATTTGCCTGGGAATAATTGAGCGTTACCGATTCAATAACAGGGTCTGTTGCAGACTCCTGCTGGGTGGTATTGATACAGGCCGCCAGCGCCAGCAGTATGATCATTATGATAAAAACGTGTCTGTTCATGTTACTCCGTTGCCAGTGCCGCCCATTCGTCCTGAAACATCTCATCCTTAAAAACCAAACCGTAATTTAGCACATTCGCCTTAAATATGGCATATTCATCTTTCAGAATGCCGGTAAAAATACATGGGGGCACTTTTCCGTGCTTATCTATATTATGTAAAAGTGCCAGGTTGGGCTTCCTTTCAATGTTACTGAGAACAAGATCAAAATTGTAATCGGTGTGCTGCGTGACATCTCCAATGGTGAGTTTAAAACGGTCCCGAATGCCGTTAAGTTCCATCTGTTCCAGAAAATTGTCTTCAATGTCCGGGTCAATATCCCAGGCGTCAACGAAACCGGCCCCCAGTTTAAGCGCCGCGATAGTCAGTATTCCGCCGCCGCAACCGGCATCCAGAATGGTCATGCCCGGCCGGATTGTTTTTTCTAGTAATTTCAGGGCCATCTGGGTCGTGGCGTGTGTCCCGGTGCCGAAAGCCATTCCTGGAATGATGGCGATCTGTATCGGCTCCGGGCCGTGATATGTTTCCCAGTGAGGATAGATTGCAATATTCGGACTGATCCGGATCGGTTTAAAGTAATCCTGCCAGTTGAGGTGCCAGTCTTCATTTTGTATAAAAGTTTTGACGGTTTTGATTTTTGAGCCCGGAAACAACTGCAGTATTGCCTGAATCTGTTGATCCATGTCATTTTCTTCGTCGGTATTGAAGTAAGCGTCGATCGTACTGTCTTTTTCTATAAGTCCAAGACAGGGAATGTCGGAGAGCAGCGCCACTAAAATCTCATGATCGTAGTCTCCTTTTGGAAATTCATATCGCAACCACTGTTTATTCATTTTTTCACTCTGCAGTATCCCCAGTTGGGTAAATATAATCGTAAAGCACCTGTCCAACGACTTCAAGACTATGCGGACTGCATTTATCCGGCGTGTCCATGCTGGTGTGCCAGAAATTCTGATACCTGTTCGGGTATTCGAAATCAATCAGATCGACCGACGGAATTCCGGCATGTTCAATCAGCATTACATGATCGTCATGAATATAGCCGCCGAATTTATGCTGAAATTCGGAATAGCCCCGTTTCTTTGCCAGCCCCCAAAGTGTTTTCACCAGTTCGGGATGACTTTTATACGATTGTCGTTCGATGGGAATACTCAGTTCCTTGTCGCCAATCATGTCAACAATAATCGCTTCGCTTGGTTTTGGAATGGGCAGGTTTTTCGCGAAGTATTCCGATCCCATACAGTAGTAGTCCAGGGAACCGGAATAACCATAATCCTCACCGTCAAACAGGACCAGGTAGATTGCCCGATCGGGCTGCTTCTTCCTGAGCAGTTCTCCCAGATGCATGAGCACGGCAACGCCGCTGGCGCCGTCGTTGGCTCCCAGAATCGGACTGGAGCGTTTACTAGGATCCGGGTCGTGATCGGCGCGTGGGCGGGTGTCCCAATGGGCCCCGATAAGCAGCGGATTCTCTCCGCCGGGATTGAAACCGGCGATTACATTTGTCAGTGTGAAAAAGACGTTATCATCAGGAATTTCCTGAACAAATGTCTGGAGAACGAGGGTGTCGGCCAATTCAGCAAAGAAATTCCGGTAATATTCCAACGCTTTCCGATGTCCCGGTGAACCGGGATGCCGGTACCCGATATTGCACTGTTCCTGAAGATAGGTAAATGCTTTTTCTCCGTTAAAAGCTGTTTTCTGTCGGCTACAGGCGATAGAAATTAATAAAACTGATATGGTAAGTATTTTTCGCATATTAACCCCTGATGGCGATGTTGACGTCAAAACCGCCGTTGCGGGTGATGCGTTTACCGGTCCTGGCGTTAAAACTTTCGCCGTACGAGTAGAAAAGGCCGCCGGTGACTTTCTGGGTAAAGGAATAGCTGATGCGCGGTTCGATTTTCCAGGTTCGGTTTTCATTCTGGGTGGCAAATTTCTCTTCCGCCGAATTCTTACCTTTTGAAAGAGACGTGCTGTAGTCAAAGGCCATCGTAAAATTGATATTGTTTTCCAGCCGCTTATTTCGCAGGAAGGGCAAGGGTATGGTGAACCCGCCCTTTTTCTGATAATTCATGGAAGCGTTGATGCTTTGATCGCTGACGATATTAGCGCCGCCGTTTGGCCGGTTGGTGATTGTTTGCCCCATAGTCATACGGACCGTGGAACTGATGTTGTTTTTAAACTGCATCGATAGACCAAACAGGGGTTGAAAATACAGCTTATAGGTTGAACTTTCGACATTCCCGTTGCGATAGACAATCGATTCTTTGCCTGAGAATCCATGGTCCAGGGACAATTTTTTAAAGACCTTGGCCAGAAAAGCGATTTTTTCAATCTGTGATATATTCAGAGTCCAACTCGGAAAAGGAATACCGTCCTTACCGGAGTTGTCAAATGTGATATAGTCACGGGTCAGATTGCGGTTTTTACTGCCTTGTGACTCAGACCAGGACATATTCTGGCCGTAAGAAAACGTGGTATTAATACTGTTGGATAGTTTAATTCCGCTGCGCAGGCTGGCGTCGGAATTAATAGAGACATTATCAGGATAAGCCCCGGCTTCTGTAGCAATCGTATCCAGGCCCGGATCGGAACTGAGTCCCATCCGGTAAAGGAGGTCGGGTTCACCAATCCGGCCTTTATTATTGTTGCTTCGGCTGGTGGAGTAACTGACCTGGAGTGGCTGTATGCGGTCTAAAGCTTTATATAAATATTCCAGAAGTTGTATCTCCTTTTTGGCTTCTTTGGCGTTCTCTTCGGCTGGTTCCGGAGCAGCGTCCGGTTTGGCATTACGGCCGCTACGGCCCGTGGGTGTGCTTGTATCACCGGGGGACTTACGGGATGTTTTTGATGTCGATTTGGGCGTATAAAAGGTTTTCATAATGGCGGCCGGACTGAGACTGAAGGAACTGGAAATCCGATTCTGATTACTGAGTTGATCGATACTTTTTGTGTTGCTGTTTGCCGGTTCGCTCCAGGTGTAATTGGCGTTGTAGCTCAAACTGGGTGTAAACCAGTCAAATATTTTGGGAGAAAAGGATGCCGAGTAGCTTTCATTGATATTGATCGGTGTGCCGGGATTGAGTTCCTGGATCGCTTTGAGCTTATCGTCCCGAAAGTCAACGAGAGTGCTTTTTGTTTTTCGTGAATAATTCAGGTTGAGATTATCAAACACTTTATAACCGCCGGTGATTGAACGATTCATGCCGAAATCATAAGGTTCGGTTATTTTATCTATACCGCCTATACGGGGAATATTTATTGATTTACTTTCCGCGGCGTCCATTGAAAAATCCAGGTTGCTGGGTGTGTAGTACCAGCGCAGCTCGCCCAGGCGGTCGCCCAGGTAAGGTACCTTTTGAATCCATTTAAAGGGTTGAAAAAAATTGTTCCGGCCAAAAGGGACCTTATAGGAAATGCTGCCCTTGTAGGATTCGGACTCGTTCTTTCGGATAGTTACTGTGGATCTATTTGACCACTGGGCGTTGGCCGATACCTTGATCTGGTCAATGGTGTATTTTGTCAGCCAGAAATCGGAACTGCGCTTGCCGTAAGAGATGTTGACCCCATAGGATTCCGACAGACTCAGAACGCTGTCCGGGGGACTGTCTCCCGCCAGAATATCGGAGTTGGGTAGAAATTTCGGAGCACTGTACTGGTTTGAATAAGAACCGGATACCGGCAGGCTTAAACCCCATTTGACGGGTGTTAATTTGTCCAGGTTGACACTTCCCCGGACGGACAGGTTTTGGGTGTTATTTAGTCCGGTTGTTTGCAGATTGGGACGTTGCTCAACGGTATGAAAATCCGCGTCTTTTTTGTCAATACCAACATTCAGCTTTGCCAGATCCGCCACTGTCAATGATACAGAGCCACGGTAGGCAATCCCGGCGTCGCGACGCACGTCGGACAGGCGGAGTTCGTCCAACCAGATTTCGCCATACATCGTATTGTCATAACGGGGCAGCGGAGCTGACTGGTTGAAATCGTCCAGAGCGTATTTCTGGTTGATAATACCCATGTCAATCCGTTTGACTTTTGAAATAGTAGGGCTTCCAATAATCAGGATTTCCTTACCCGTATAATTTCCGTTTTTGACCTCTTTCCAGTGTCGCTTCAGTACGCCGCCCTTACCATCGTGAGTGATGGTGTACTGTTTCAGCCCGGAATTATTTGTGTAATTTTCATCGAATTCTTTTTCTGTGGCGTAGCCTTTCAGGCTGGTCAGAAAGTCGAAATCGATTTCCAGATCATTTTTCTCATCCCAGCCAGGGTAGATAGGCTGGCGGTATTCATAGTAGTTATAGATGTTATTTTCGTCGTTAATGACGCCAAACTTGACAAAGAACTGCAATGGTGTCTTTTCTCCTTTATCATAGTTTTTTGTGCGGGAATGCAGGTTATTACCATTGATGTAGAGTT
>Ga0180007_10003224_pt1 | contig 18405 bp, 20 predicted proteins | sample MM_PC_MetaG_FD_121122 | JGI IMG/M metagenome (GOLD analysis project Ga0180007, IMG submission 121122) | Groundwater microbial communities from the Aspo Hard Rock Laboratory (HRL) deep subsurface site, Sweden - MM_PC_MetaG | ecosystem: Environmental > Aquatic > Deep subsurface > Groundwater... | reverse complement strand
TGATGATGAGCATCAGGGATGCAAAGTTCCTGCTCAAGCACGCGATCATCTGGGCCAAGAACAACCACGTGCTCGGCCGCTCCGACTACCATTACAAGCATGAGCCGATACTCTACGGGTGGAAGCCCGGGGCCGGTCACAAGTTCTACGGGGGTACGGGGGAGACCTCGTTGTGGGAGATCGACCGGCCAAGCCAGAGCAAGCTGCACCCGACGATGAAGCCGGTGGCCCTGTTCGAGCGGCCGGTCAAGAACAGCAGTCAAACGGGCGAGCGAGTCTATGACCCGTTTCTCGGCTCGGGCACGACCATGATCGCCTGCGAGACGTTGGGCCGCCGTTGTCTGGGAATGGAGATCGATCCGCGCTACGTGGACGTGGTGGTCAGGCGGTGGGAGGAGTTCACGGGGCAGAAGGCGGTGCTGGAGGGGATGGGCAAGACGTTCGACGAGGTGACCAAGCAACGGCAGAAAGGGCGGAGGAGAACGTGATCGACAGAGACGGCAACGCGCTTCCCGGGCCGGCCCGCTCCCAGGCCACCGGGGACGCTGCCCAGGGAGGGCGCCCGGACGCCGCGGCGGACTGGTCCCCAGATCAAGCCGGTCCGTTGCCGGGCGACCTCCCGCCTTTCGACCATCGGCTGTTCGAGCAGCAGGGCGTGGTGATCGAGCGGGGAGACGGGCCCCTCTGGGTGGTCTTCACCGGCCTGGGGTCGAGCTTCGGCGGCACGCCTATCCCTGAGTTCCGGCGGACGCTGGTGCTTTTGGGGGGGACCCGGGTGTTCCTGCGCGACCCATCGCAGAGCTGGTACGCGCTGGGGATCGATGAGGCCCCAGAATGTCTGCCGGTGCTCTTGCAGGACCTCGTGGATCAGGCGGAGCGGACAATCTTCCTTGGCTCCTCGATGGGCGCCTATGCGGCGCTGCTCTACAGTGCGATGGTCGGGGGCGTCGACGTGGTCCATGCGTTCGGCCCGCAGTCGACCATCGACCCGGTGGTCTGCGAGAGCATCGGCGATCACCGATACCGAGGGGCGTTCGAGCGGATCAGACGGCGATTGGTTTGGCCGGGCCAGCAGAGGCAATGGGATCTTCAGGTCTGCCTGCCGGCCCGGCCCGAGGTGGAGCGCTGGGTCCACGTGTGCGAGGACGACCCGCTGGATGCCCGGCATGCGTCCCGGCTGACCGAAGTGCCGAACCTGATCGTCCGTCACTGGCCCTGTCGAGGGCACAACCCTGCGGGCTGGCTGAAGGAGACGGGGATGTTGGCCGAGGTGATCGGTTGAGGCGGTTCACGATCCACGGGATCCCCAGGTCGGGCACAAGCCTGGCGTCGAAGCTGGTGAGCGAGCGGGTGCCTGACGCCTTCGTGGTCAACGAGGTGGACCTGCTGAGGGATCTGCCGGAACTGCTGGGCACGACCGCTTGCCGGCTACACATGGGGCTGGAGGTCAAGAACCGGTGGGCCGAGGACGGGACGCTGGCTTCGGACACGGTCAGAGGGGGGCCGGTGCCTCCGTCGATGGGCAGGCCGCGGGGCACCTACTCGGTTGATCCGGTGGTCGGGATCAAGGCCAACAACATCCTGCCGATCGAGCGGGCTCTCAACTGGGGCTGGCGGGTGCTCTGTCTGGTTCGTGATCCCGTGTTTGCGATCGCCTCCTGGAACGAGGCGGGGGCTACCCCGTGGCGACGGGTGACCGATGATGACCTGGACCCCTGGTGGCAGGGGCATCGGCCGGCCTGGAAGACCGAGGGGCGGCTGACCAGGCAAGCCGAACTGTGGGAGATGCTGGCCGGCGAGATCCTGGAGGCGCAGGATAAGCACGGGGGCCCAAGCCGGGCCCCCCGAGCGGACCAGCAGGTCCTGCTCTGGCGCTACGAGGATTTGATTGCCGACCCGAACGGCTTCTTGCGGGCCTTCTCGGCTTGGTGGGGGCTCGGCCAGCCGGAACCCGTGGCCGGCTTGGAGAACCGCAACCGGGTGGAGCGGTTCGCTTCCGACCTCGAGGACATCGGCCGGGTCGTCCGGCTGTTCTGCCCGAGCGCCCGGAGGTTGGGCTACGGGGGCGAGCAATGAGGATCAGAGACCTGGTGGTCACGGGCGTCTGCCGGTCCGGAACGTCGCTGTTCACGAAACTGCTCAACGACTGTCTGGACAACCTGGTGGCCACGAACGAGGTAGCGGACGGCCCCCGGGCCCTGCCCGCCTACTTCCGGAACGTGCGGCGGGCGCTGCTCGAGGGTCGGCCGATCGGCAACCGGTTCGATCGGTCGGGAGAGTTGGCCACGAACTCCTGGGACCAGGGGCCCCACGGGGGGGCGACCGTGGGCGAGTGGAGGCCGGACAAGCCGCTGACCCCGGACTTCTGCTTGGCGACCAAGGGGATGTTGGGGTTCATCGATCGGCTCGAAAAGATCTCGTGGCCGACGATCGTAATCGTCCGCGACCCGGCCTACACGCTGGGCTCGTGGAACCTCCCGAAGACGCGGTTCCAGCACGTGGCCCAGATCATGGACCACGATCTGCACCAGTGGTGGCGGCACAATCCGTTCGCCTGGACCAGAGAGGACCGACTGGGGCGGCAGGCAGAGTACTGGGAATGGCTGGCCCGGAAGATCGCGGGCCGCGCGCCGGGCGTCCTGCTGGTCCGCTATGAGGATCTGGTGGGCGACGCGGGGGCGACCCTGGGCCGGGTGGGCCGGTGGATCGGCTGCGGGATGTCCATCGAGGCGCCGGTCCTGGAGAGCATGAACCAGGACGACCGATACCCGGCGATGCCCGAAATCAGGCCGGTGGTCGAAGAGGTGTGCCAGACCAGACGGGCGTTCGGCTACGCCTAGCGGAGGAGGACCTGATGCGGATCATGTTCATCGGGGCGCACTACCATGCGCTGCGGGAGGCATTGCGGAAGCTCGGCCACGAGGCCGTAGGGCTCGACTACTGGCGTTGGTTTGCCAGCGGGGAGTCAGGGCCGGACGAGCAGGAGTTCGTGCGCCTGTGGCCGGATCAGGCCGGTTCTCCGCTGTCCTCGGCGGACGTGCAGGAGCGGGTGATCAAGGGGGCGCGTCTGCTCAAGCCGGATGCGGTGGTGCAGTTCAAGGGCTGGGTGGACGGCCAGCGGAAGATCGAGCCGGCGACGATCCGGGCGCTCAAGGAGGAGCACGGGTGCCGGACCGTCTACTGGTCGGTGGACGACCCGGACTTTGTCGGCTGGTTCCTGCACCAGCTCTGCCCGCCGGGGACCTGGGACGTGGCGCTGACCTGCTGCCGGGACTCGCTGGCCTACTACAGGCGGGCGGACGTGCCGCAGGTCCACCTGTTCTACCCGGGGCACGACGTGGGCTGGCCGGTCGAGGACCTGGAAGCCTGGGCCAGCCCGCCCCCGGGCTGTCCGCGGGTAATCCCCGAGTCGGTGGACCTGGTGATCGCAGGCCATCCTTACTGGCGGGGCGTCGGCTCGGACGTGGCCCGGGCTGACGTGGCGGTCCGGGCGCTGGACATGGGGCTGACCGTCGCGCTCTACGGACCGCCGGACACGTGGGACCACGACTTCCGGGCGGCCGAGAAGGCGGCCAGGGGGGCCGAGGCGGAGCCGCTGGTCAACGGCTATCCGCGGCTCTGCCCGCACTATCACGGGTGGCTGCCCCATGACGAGGTGTGGAGGGCCTACCTGAACGCGAAGGTGGTGTTCAACAACCACCTGCGGAAGGACCCGGGGAACCGGCAGAAGTACCAGGGATACTTGAACGACAAGGTCTTCCAGATCTGCGGCACGGGCGGCGCCGTGATGGTCATGGACGAGCAGCCGGGGGTGAGCCCCGAGGTCTACACGGCGGGCGAGGAGTACCTGGAGTACAGGCGGTGTGCGCGCTGGGAGGACACGCTGGACGAGGCGATGTCGGTGATCAAGCGGGCGGTGGACGACCAGGAGATCCGCCGGTCCGTAAGCAAGGCGGCGCGACAGCGGACGCTCGAGCAGCACATGTGGGACAACCGGGCGGCCCAGCTCGTGGACATCCTGGGCGCGGCGGGGGTGCGGTAGTGGACCGGTTCAGGGCGCGGCATCTTGACTATCGGCTGTTCGGCGAGCCCGTCCAGCAGGTTCCCTCGGCCGTCTACTGGCTGGACCAGATCTTGGACCGCCACAAGGTCGCGGCCGTGGCCGAGCTCGGGACCGGCTGCGGGGGGCTGACCGTCATGTTCGGCTGCCGGTGCCCTGGGGCGGTGATCACCTGCGATGAGGTGGACCGGCGGAGCGATCGGGTCAAGGAGCTGCACAAGCGGTTGGAGGTCAAGGTCGTCCAGGCAGACCTGTATGAGCCGACGATGATCCCCTCGCTGGTCGACCAGGCTCAGTGTGCGGCCGGAGAGCGGCCGGTGCTGGTCTTCTGCGACGGCGGGGACAAGCCGCGGGAATTGCGGACGGTCGCAGCTCTGTTGCGCCCGGGCGACCTGGCGGCAGTGGACGACACGGGCAACGAGTTCCATCCGGGGGCCCCCGATGTGGCGGGCGCCTGCACTGCCTACCGGCTGACCAGGATCCTGGCCCATGAGATGCAGGAGGACCGGACCAGGTTGACCGTCTACAGGAAGGAGGGCTAGGAGATGATCGGCTGGTGGGCCTACGTGGATGCGGGGGCGCCGGGCCGCTGCTACCAGGGCCGGAATGCGGTGCTCTTGCGGGTGCTCAAGGAAACGGGCAGGCTGACCTCGAAGCCGGCCCAGATCGTTTACAAGCAGGCAGGGCTTGGGGGCCCCACGTGGCCTGATTGCCGGCTGCGCGTCTGCCAGTGCGTTACCTACGTGAGCCAGGAGGCGGTCAAGAACGGCTGGATCTCGGACCGCGAGCGCCAGGCGACCGTCCGCTGGTGCGCTGATGCCGACCTCGTGCTGGCCCACTACCCGGTACACGCGGCCGGCCTGGTGGACGTGGGCGTGGACCAGACGAAGATCATGATGCTGCCGCCGGCGGCGACCATCCCGCGGAGGGAGCGCGTCGGCGAGGCGCCGGAGCGCCCGCGGATCGTGGGCTACGCGGGGCAGAAGAGAAACTTCAAGCGGGTCGGCCTGGCCGAACTGGCGGCCACCGAGGCGGACGCCATATTCGACGCGGCCCATGCGCTGCGCCCCGGGGATATGTCCGACTGGTACGACAAGATCGGGGTGCTCGTGCTGCCGAGCCTGTGCGAGAGCGCCGGCATCGTGGTCCAGGAGGCGCTGGCCAGGGGAACCCCGGTGGTCGTGACCGACAGGTGCGGGAGCGCCGATGAGGTGAGGAAGACCGGGGCGGGCCTGGTGGTCGGCGACGATCGGGGAGAGTTCATCGCGGCCGTCCGCGAGGTCCTGGACAACCCGGTCTATCGGGAACGGGCATGGGCTGCCCAGACGTTGCTGCCCGAAGAGTGGGCGGTGCGCCTGATCAACCTGTGCGAGGACCGGTGCGCTCAGAGCAAGAGGGCCTGCTCCTCGCTGGCCCCCCAGGAGATCCCGCAGGAGATCTCCGAGGTGAGGGCGGAGGCCGAGCAATGGCTGCGCGGCCGGGGGCATGAGCCCGATCTGGCGGCGGCCCCGGGCAAGCTGGCGGCCAACTGGCGGGAAAAGGTGGGGGCCGCAGGGGCAGATCCTGGAAACTGGTACGCGGACGATCAGGTTTCGGCCCTCTACGTCGAGGAACTGGCCGGCTGGCACTCGGGGGACGCTCTCTACCCGGCGCAAGCCCAGGCGTTCGCCAGGCATGCCCGGGGCAAGGTCCTGGACTTCGGGGGCGGGATCGGCACGCTGTCGATCATGATGGCCCGGGCGGGCCTCGAGGTGGACTACCACGACGTGGGTCCCCTGCTCCGGGAGTTCGCGGTCCACCGGTTCACCGAGCGGGGGCTGGGCGTGCGCGTGGTCGCCGAGCCCCGTCCGCCCTACGATTCGATCGTGGCCGTGGACGTGATCGAGCACCTGGCCAACCCTGCGGCGTTCGTCACGTGGGCCCACGGAGCGCTGAATCCCGGGGGCAGGCTCCTGCTGACCTGGGTGTTCCACGACGGCGGCAACCATCCCCAGCACTGCGCGCTCAACTCGGCGAGGGCCGGCGACTTCTTCCGGGCCCTCCAGCGATACTTCGGGGACCCGCTGCACGGGACGGCTGTGCACCAGAACGGGTGGCCGGCGGTGTTTGAGCGAAAGTAACTTTACGACTGACCGAGGAGGACGCGCGTGGCTGCCCAGGTCTGCATCATGACCCACGAGAGCCGGTCTCACTTCTGGCCCAACCTGACCAGCGTGTTCTCCGAGGATTCTCCGATGTTCGTGGACCACGGGGAGATGAGCGGTCAGGGCTGCCGGAAAAACTTCATGCGCACTCTTGCCGGATCCCTGCTGATGCCGCCCCGAGAGTGGGTGATCGTCGGACAGGATGACATCGTGCTGGCTCCCAACCTGGGCCAGCATTTCATGCAGATCGTCGGGGATGCCCCGCGCGATGCGGCGGCTGTTTCGTTCTTTAGCAAGTGCCCGGGGATCCGCGGAATCCATTCGGACACGACCTATGCGGCATGCGGACATCGGTGGCGCCGACGGTTCAAGCATGAGAACTTTCACATCCTGTTGTTTGCCATCCGTCGAACGTTGATACGCGACCTCGTGGGCTACCTCGAGGATCATCAGATCCCCTCGGCCGACGTGCCGATGACCAACTGGCTGAACTACCGCGGCCATACAGCTTATATTCACGTGCCCAGCCTTGTAGACCATGCACGCGGCGAATCGATCGTTGGCCACAAGCCAAACGACGGTGATCGGTGCTCGGTCACGTTTTCCCCCGATTTCGATGCCGCACTGTTGACCTTTGAGCAAGAATGGAGGGGGGCGCCGGATTGGTCGGATTACTGGGCCCACCCCCAGGTCGACCTAAAGCAGCACGTCTATGACGAGATCGGGGAGATCGTTTCTCGACACAACGGGGGGCGGCCGCCGACTGTGCTCGACCTTGGCTGCGGGACCGGTGGTTTGCTCGTCGCCCTACGCCACCGGATGGCCAGGGCCAACCTGATCGGCATCGACTCATCTGCGCAGGCGATAGACCGAGCGGCGTCGCTGAAGCTGAACATCGTTCTGGGTGACGCGCAGAACATCTGGCTGATGGGCGATGCCGACGTGATTGTCTGCTCTGACGCTCTTGATTGCTTTGACGACTGGCAGGCGGTGGTCGCCTCGTGGCCCTCTATGCTATGCCCTGGTGGGCTGGCCATCATCTCATTGTGCCCTGCCGAGAAGCGGCTATATCCGAGGAGAAGACGTCTGTCGGTTGAAGAGGTGGAACGCAAGCTGGTAGAGGTCGGTTTTTGTCATCAGACCACGACCAAGGTTGCCGTCACGGGCGGCAACAAGAGGTTCGTGATCGCCGCAGAAAAAACAGGAGGATCTGGTGGACAACGCATGGGATGACCACTGGGCAACGCCCCCGGTGGACAACAAGTGGCCGGTCTACACGCGGATCTTGCAGTTGATCCAGGAGAAGCAGCGGGCAGGATCGAGTTCGGTTTGCGTGCTGGACGCGGGCTGTGGCAGGGGGGGCCTGCTGGACAGCATTCGCCAGGCGCCCGGGGTTTCGGCCGTCGGCTTCGACGGGTCGGCGGTAGCCGTCCAGAAGTGCAAGGCGCGGCTGCTGACGGTCGGTGCTGCCCGGTTGGAAGCCTTTGACCTGGTGGGCGACGGCTTCGACGTGGTGGTGGCCTCTGATCTCCTGGACTGCCTGGACGATCCGGCGGCCGGGGTGGGCCGGCTGGTTTCGCTGGCGAGGTCTGGGGGCCTGGTCGTGGTCAGCCTGCCGATCGGTCAGGAGGTCGACTATCCGCAGACCTGCCGGCCGACCGGGCCCGAGGTCGGGGCATGGCTGGCTGACGCAGGGGCTCCGAAGATCCAGGTCGAGGACGTGGTCTACCGGGACCGGGTGCTGCGGAGCCTGTTCGTCGCCCGGAGGATCTGATGGCCTTCCCGACCTGGAAGCTGCGGACGGTCCTGCCCGTCTTGTTCCCCGACTCGGTGGGATTGCTGCTAGAGCCCCCGGAGGCAAAGCTCAACCTGGGGGCCGGCCTGGGCGAGGGGGCGGACGAGGAGTTCACCAACGTCGACCGGGGATATCAACAGGCTTTCCACAGGACGGTCCAGGAGGGCAAGCTGCTGGTCAAGGCGGACATCCGGGACCTATCCGGGGTGTTCGAGCCAGGGTCGGCGGCGATCGTCTACACGCACCACGTGCTCGAGCATATCCCGCACAGTCAGGCCAAGGCGGTGCTGAAGCACTGGGTCAGCCTTCTTCGTCCAGGAGGCCTGCTTTACGTGTGCGTGCCAGATATTCTCTGGGCGATCGCTTGCGCGATCCGGGGGCCCACTTGGCAGACGGTCAGCCCGGAGCGTCGGTGGGCGGGGCCGCCGATTTCCTGGGAGCAGGTCAACGGACTCATCTACCAGGGGAGCGACCATCTAGCAGCCTGGTGGAGCAGTGCATTGATCGGGGCGATGGCCGAGGCGGGTCTGGATCCGGTGCGCGAGTGGAAGGGGGACCGGACGAAGACAGCCTCGTTCCTGCCCTCCTGCGAGACGACGGTAATCGGCCGAAAGAAAGCGGGTTGAAGATGACGGCGAAGCGCCCGAGGGTAGTGGTTTCGAACTATGGGGTTGGTGACAACTCGGTGCTGCTGGTGAACAAGGGCATCCTGGACGGCGTGAGGGCGGCCGGCTTGCTTGAGGGGGACATTGTCTGGCGGGGGCCGGTGGGCAATGACCGCTACGGCTATGAGCAGCAGGCGGCGACCGCTCTACGTCGGCACGTGGAAGTGTATGGGGCGCCGGACATGGTGGTCGGCCAGGCGTGTTTTGCCCTGGCCCTGTTCCGGGTGGCCGAGCAGGCGTGCCCGGATGCGGTGAGGGTGCTCCAGCGCGACTCGACGCACGAGCGGACGTGCAAGGAACTGGTGGACGCCGAGATGGTTCGCTGCGATCTGCCCATCTCGGCCGACTGGGGGAATGTCACGCACAGCGAGGCCGAGTATGAGTCGGCGCACGTGATCACCGTGCTATCCCACTGGGTCGAGAGGACGTTCATCGACCGGGGGATGGGCCGCAAGCTGGTCTACGTGGGCCCGCAGACGGCCGAACTGATGCGTTGGCGGCCGGGCGAGCGGCCGGACGACGGCGTGGACTTCCGGGTGATGGTGGCCGGGCAGATGAGGGTGGCGAAGGGCACGCACATGGCCTGCCGGGCCTGGTCGAGGATGGGAGGGGGGGCGGACGACCAGCTCGTGTTCAGCGGCCATCCGGAACCGCAGGCGGGGACCCCGGAGCGCCTGTTCATCGACAACGAGGTCAAGGAGGCGCAGGCGAACGGCAACGTCCGCGTGATCGGCTGGGGACGGCTCGAGGAGATGCCCCTGCGCTATGCGGCCTGTGACGTGTACTGTTTGCCGAGCTTCCAGGAGGGCTCGTCCATGACCTGCGTGGAGGCCATGCTCTGCGGGCGGCCGGTGGTGGCCACGGAGAACAGCGGATCCGATCTGCTGGAGGAGCACAACGGAGAGGTCGGGTTCATGGTCCCGGCCGGGGATGACAAGGCCCTGGCCGACGCCTTCGAGGTGTACCGGCGGGATCCGGAGTTGCGGCGGCGACACGGGACAAAGGCTCGCGAGGTGGCGATGGAGGCCGGCGGATCGGGACGGTTCGCGGCCGGCTACGCTCGGGCCCTGGAGAACGTCTGGAGCGGCTGACCGGTGTTTGTTCCCTGCACATTCCGCGTCGACCAGATCCAGCGGGGCATTCGGGTCACCTGCTATCCGGGGGTCTTCCCCTGTAGGCTGGGCGCGGCGCAGATCGTGGCCGGCTGCTATGCGCTGGCCCAGCGGCTTGGCGGACGGATCGAGATCGCGGGATCTCTCGGCTGGAGGTCGGAGGCCCGTCGGCTACTCCGGTCGGTCGGCGGGGTCGTCTTGCGTGGGCCAAAGAGATCGGATAGCGTGGATTCCTGGCTGACCTCGGTGCCTGAAAGGGCGAGGAGGGTGAGATGTCGGTGACGGCGACGGGCGGCAACCTCGGCCCAGGGGTTGCAACGGTGGAGGGAAACCTGCACCGGATGGCGTTCAACCAACACCGGGGGCTTCAGGGAAACCAGACGGCCTCGATCCTTCGCTACACGGAGAGCGGGGGGAACATAGCGCACGGGATCGCGCCGACCAAGACGCTGGTCTCCGGCCTGGCCGACCTACCCGTGCTGGTCGACGACTTCACCGTCCGGGTGGCCGAGGTGCTGGGCGAGGAGTTCCGGTCTGGGCGCAAGCTGTTTGAGTTCGCGGACGTCCAGGTGCTGACGACGGATTTCGTGACCTGGGACAGCCGGCGGTGGAAAGTGGAGAACTCGTACTGGGATTCCACGATGGGCGTCTGCCAGGCCGTGTGCGCCCGCGAGGAGTAACGACAGGATAGGCGGACGGGCCGCACCTTGGTAGGAGGTCGGGCCTGTGCGCGTCGCGATCAAGAACAACTTCGCGAGAATTGCCAGCCGGCTGCGCCGGATCGAAGTGGCCGCCAAGTCCCAGTACACGCAAGAGATCACGACCCTGGCCAAGGGGATCGAGCAGATGCTCGAAAGGGAGACGCCGTCAAGGACGGGCAAGATGGCCAGCGGCTGGACGTCGCGCGTGATCGGCGGCTCGCCGAAGGGCCGGGTCCCGGTCGCCGCCTGGATCTGGAACGAGTGGGCGGAGAAAAAGCGGCAGAAGTACGGTTCGCGCGACTTCGCGATCCGCTTCACGAACCTGGAGACGGGACGGATCAACACCCGACGGACCAAGGTCAAGACCGATGGGGCGACCGTCCTGCGGGTCCTGGAGTACGGGAGCACGCCGCACATGATCCGGCCGGCCCATGCGACGGCCAAAGGGCATCCGGGGATGCTCCGCTTCGAGGTCGATGGCGAGACGGTCTTCGCCCGGTCGGTCATGCACCCGGGCACTAGACCCTACGGGATGATCCGGAGGGCCCGTCGGGATGCCCGAAAGAAGCTCAGGCAGATCAACGAGAAGGTGGCCCGGACAGCCCGTCAGGTGTTGACCGGCGCGGCCTAGAGGAGCAAACGATGGCGACTCCGAACCCGACACAGCCGCACGCACAGCCGGTGATCTTGCAGGCGACCCAGGCCGACGGCACGGTCGGCTACGCGGTGATGGACGAGAACGGCCACCTGATCATCGATGTGGAGGTGGGCGAGACGCTGGGCGTGTTCGCCAGCCAGGCGGCGGCCGAGGAGAACGCCTGGACCACTGCGGGGGTGGCCAAGGCTCTGACCAACGCCTGGGTGGCGACGGCGGAGTACATGACGCCGGCCGGCTTCGAGGCGTGGATCGTCATGTGCGACCTGGTGACCTGGGGCGACGTGACCAGGGTAGACCTCCAGGTCGAGGTGAGCGAGGACGCGACGAAGTGGTTCCCGCTTCAGTCGGAACTGGTGGCCGGGGACGGGACGATCACGCTGGCCGACATCGTCTGGCAGAAGGTCACGAGCGCCGACGATACCCAGTGGGCATTCCTTATCAACGTCAAGGGCGCCAAGTACTGGCGGGTGCAGTTGAAGGCCGGGGCTGGGACGGGCGCTGGTTCGGCGCTCAAGGTGACGGCGAAGGCGGCGGGGGTGTAAGATGGGCCTCTGCGGGGCGGCGAATCCGGGGGCTCTACGCCAGGCGTTCGGCCTGGATGCGGTGCTCGCGGCCAGCGATTCCAGCACAAGCAGACGGGCCAAGATCGGGGACGGAACGGTCGGCAATCCTGCCTGGAGCTTCGCCGCCGACGCGACGATGGGCCTCTACCGGCCAGGCGCCAACCAGCTCGGGCTGGCCGTAGGCGGCGTGGCCAAGATGGCCTGGGGCGCGGCCGAGATCGACGCCTACCAGCCGCTGGACATGAACAGTCAGGGGATCAGCGCGGTTGCCACGTTGGCCGGTCCGGTGGCCGGATGCGCGATCTCCTCGGTGGCGAGCTTGGCCGGCATCGCGGCCGGGGCTTCCCTGTCGGCCGTCGGGTCGATCGCGGGCATCGCAGCCGGCGCGTCGGTGACCAACCTGAGCAGCATCGCTGGCGTTGGGGCTGGCGTTGCCGTCACCAACGTGGCGTCGGTGGCGGGCATCGGCGTCGGCGCGAGCTACACAAGCGTGGCGAGCATCGCTGGCATCGCAGGCGGCGCGGCTGTGTCGGAGGTACTGTCGATTGCCGGGCTTGCGGCCGGCATGAGCGTAACGGACGTGTCCAGCGTCGCCGGCATCGCAGCCGGCGCCAGTTACACCTCGGTGGCCAGTATCGCCGGGGTGGCCGGTGGAGCAGCAGTCTCCGAGGTGCTTTCGATCGCCGGACTCGCCGCCGGTATGGCCGTCACGAACGTCGCCTCGGTGGCCGGGATCGGCGCCGGGGCAGCCTACACCTCGGTGGCCAGCCTGGCGGGCGTGGCCGGCGGTGCGGCCTTGTCCGATGTGCTCTCGGTGGCGGGCCTGGCCGCCGGGATGAGCGTGACCAATGTCACCTCAGTAGCCGGCATCGCGGCAGGCGCAGCCTACACGAATGTGGCGAGCGTGGCCGGAATCGCAGGCGGCGCCGCAATCTCGGACGTCCTCTCCCTGGCAGGTCTGGCTGCGGGCATGGGCGTGACCAACGTGTCCAGCCTAGCGGGGATCGCCGCGGGGGCTACGGTCACCGCGATTGGGAGCATCGCCGGGGTGGCGGCCGGGATGGCCTTCACTAACCTGTCGAGCATGGCCACGCCGACGATCACCGGAGCGGCGGGCATAGCCAGCGGCCTGACCTTTACCGCGGCTGTCACCCAGACGAACACGGCCGGTTACAGGATCTGGGATCTTTCGTGGACGCACAACACGGTCGGCTCGGGCGCAAAGCACGGCATCTACATGAACGCGCCAGCCGGATTCGTAGGGTCTCTTGTGGATCTGCGGCTGGCAACTGCCGCTGTGTTCTCGATAGGTCAGGACGGCCAGGTCACGAGTTCCGGAGCCATGAACGCTACCGGATCGTTCATTTTCGCGGACGATCCGGACACCATGTTTCGGCTGCGCACGTCGAACCAAGTCGAGATCCGGTGTGGTGGAACAGACATCATGCAGTTTTCCACCGCTGGCGCCTACCTGGAGACCGGAGACCTGACCATCGACAGTCAGTTCGGACGCGCGATCCAGACAACGACCTTGGGAGCCGGCGCAGCCACGTTGGCGATCACGCGCGACATCGTGGTTCTGACCGGCGACGGCGCGGGCAACACGCTGACGACGATCACGGGCGGGATCACGGGCCAGGTGCTGCGGATTCTCTTTGTGGATGGCCTGGTTCAGATCACGGACGACAACACGCATGCGGCGAACACCGTGGACCTGTCAGCAGCATTTACGTCTGCCGACGACATGGTGCTGACACTGTTTTTCGATGGGACGAGCTGGTACGAGTGCGGCCGGTCCCCGAACTAGTGCCAAGGAGGATCCGATGGCCCAGACGGTCGAGTTCAAGATCACGGTCGAAAAGGCGCTGGCGCAGCGGGTGGAAAACGTTTACGGCGGGACCATCGCCGAGCACGTGCAGGCGGTGGTGAACAGGGCGGTTGCTGACTGGACGGCCGAGGCGGGGGTGGAGAGGGCGCGACAACTGGCCGCACGGTACGAGCGGCTGGACGCGCAGAAGAAAAAGATGGTGGACGACCTGCTGGCCACGGTGGTCGACGAGGTCGTGCCCGACTAGAGCCGAAGAGGCGGAGGAGACAACCATGGTGGAGAACAAGGTGAAGCTGCCGGCCCACATGATCCCGACGGCCAGGGCGCCCCGGGAATACGTGCTGCGGCTGCGCAAGCTGGAGCGCAAGATCGAGCGGATCATGAGCCGGGCGCGGCTGGAGATGCAGGCGGTCGAGCAGCAGGCGAACGGCGAGGTCGCGGCCGTTCGGGCCGACATCGACCAGGTAATGGGCGAGTTCCGCGAGCGCTACAACCGGAGCCCCGAGGAGGGGATCCACACGGGTACTCGGGCGGTCGTGATCGTCTTCCAGGAGGGCGTGCAGCTCAACGATTTGCCGGAGCTGCCCGAGCTCGAGGAGGACGACGACTGGGTAACCGAGCACGGGGCCACAGACGGGCTGAAGGCGGTGGAGGAGTAGGTGTCGACGACCCCGGCCCAGAGACGCCCGCTGGACATCCGGCGCTCCTTGCAGAAGGCGATCCAGGATCGCGTGGAGACGCCGAACACGACGCCGCTGGGCGCCGGCTACGCAAGCGGCTGGGTGGACTACGGGGATCCGGAGTTCGACAACTCTGCTCTGACCAGGTGGGCCCGGATGGACATGGTGGACGACGGGGGCGGGACCTACAGTGAGGGGTCCTTCCAGGTGACCTGCTTTACCTTGCAAAGCACGGACCGACTGGGAGTCTACTGTCTGGCCATGGTCAATTTGTTCCTCGAGGGGATGAGGCGGTCGGCGGGCCGGGTCCAGTGCTACGACTGGACGACCCCAACGATCCCCGTTGAGGTGGCGGGCAAGAGCGTGCTGATCACGACCGGGGCCAAGCACGGCGAGCCGGAGTCGGTAGCGCCGGCGGTTGGCCCGGACGGGGTACACGCGAAGGCCATCAGTTGGGCGTTCAAGATCCTACCCGACGACTATGTCGGAGACCGGTTCAGACAGGCAGGAGCGAGTTGATCCCCGGGGCCGGGGTCTAGAAGGAGGAAACGATGAGCCAGTTCAATCAGGGGTCGATCGATCCGGCGGCGGTGATCATTGCCGACTGGTCGGTGGTCAGGGCGAGGTACAGCAATACCTGGTACGACCTGGGCACCTGCAAGGGCGGGGTGGCCACAGTCACCCGGGGCACGTACGAGCACATGGACACCAGCTACCCGCGGCAGATCGACGTGGTGATCCCGACCTCGCTGGACATGAGCTTCGAGGGGGATCTGGACGAGCCGAACCGGCAGAACGTGGCGCTGGTGACCGGGCTGGCGCCGAACTTCTCGGGCGTCTACATGTACTATGGGGCGCTGGCGGCCCCCGTGTACTTCACGCTGTTCGCCGAGCGCGAGCGGCCGGACCTGAAGCTGATCCAGTTCCTGATCTACAAGGCGGCCGTGACCGGCGAGGCGAGCATGGGCAGCGCGGACGAGGCGGTCCCGGTCCACCTGGCGGCCAAGGGCGTGTCCGACCAGGACGGATCCTATGGGTCGACGGCCGAGGGGCGGATGGGTTGGTGGCGGGTGCCGGCGAAGAGCTAGCGTCCGAGGGGACGAAGAGGAGGATACCCCCGTGGCGGAGGAGAAGACGTTCAAGATCGAGGACTGGGCGCCCAAGTGGGCGGCCGTGCCCATCTGGCATGGCCAGCAACAGTTGCGGGTCTGCGAACTGACCCTGCACCAGCGGGACGGCCTGATGGGCTTGGTCTCGGGGGCTGGCGGGATCGGAAGCCTCGGCGAACTGGCGGCCGGGGCCGAAGGTGGTGCCGCTTCGTTGCTGGTCTCCATGCTGGGGGGCCAGACGACCGAGTTCTGCTGGCGGGTGCTGGCCAACCTGCACAACAGCCGGGTGCTCGGCCTCGACGGAGAAGACGCACAGTTCGTGTCCGGCAAGGCCGAGGCGGCGATGAAGGCGCTGTTCGGCTCGCTGCTGACCCAGCGGCAGGAGCAGGAGGTGATCCGGGCATTCTTCGAGGTGGAGCCGGTCGGAGAACTCCTGGGAAACTGGATGAGGCTGCTGGACGGGGCGGCGGAGCGCGTGCTGGGCGTGGTCAGCGGCGCGACCGGCAGCCAGACCGAGACGAAGACGGGCTAGGGTTCGGCCAGCTCGACCTGGTCTTTGCCGTCGCGGGGCTTCTGGGGACCGACCCCGACCAGGTCCTGCGGCGCTACACGGAAAGGCAGGTCGGGATGATGGCTGGCTACGAATTCCGCAGACAGACGCTCAGCCTGACCATGGTCTGCCGGATGCTCGGCGGCGCCGGGGACCGAAGGGCCCCGGGTCTGCCCGGCTGGGCGCGGAAGAAGATCGGCCGGGGGACGACCGTCATGGACTTCCGAGGGGAGTAGGGTCATGGCCGACGAAGACCTCCGAATACAACTCGAGGCGTTCGACAAGAGCTTCGGCCCCACGCTGAAGAAGATCGCGACCGGCCTGGACCAGCTCGCGGTCAAGACCGACCAGTCGTCGAAAAAGCAGACGGCCTCCTGGGACCGCGTGAACAAGCACATGGCCATGGTCGGCAACAAGACGGTCGCGGTTTTCCGGCGCATGCGGTCGGCGATGACCTCGTTCACGGGATTGCTCGTGGGCGGCGGCATGATCATGGGCCTCAAGAAGTTGGGCGAGTCGGCGGCCACCTTCGAGAAGGGCCTGGCCGAGGTGAGCACACTGCTGGACGGGCCGGCCACGGCTTCGATGGAGCGCTACAAGGGGGCGCTCCTCGAGATGGCCCTGACTTCCAGCCGGACGATCACGGACCTGACCAGGGGCCTCTACCAGACGATCAGCGCGGGTGTGACCGAGGAAGCGAAGGCTCTGAAGGTCCTGGACCTGGCGCAGCGGGCGTCGGTCGCCGGCCTGACCACGGTGGAGACATCGGTGGACGCGCTGACCACGCTGGTCAACGCCTTCGGGTTGTCCCTGGAGGAGGCGGACAGCGCGGCAGACCTTTTGTTCACAACAGTTAGGCGCGGAAAGTTAACGTTCACCCCGCTGGCCAACAACATCGGCAAGGTGGCGACCCTGGCCAAGCAGTCCGGCCTGTCGATGGAGGAGATGTTTGCGGCCATTTCGACGATGACCAAGGCGGGCCTGGACGTGGAGTTGGCGACCACGGCCCTGCGGCAGGTGCTGGCGAACATCTTGAAGCCCGCGGAGGAGGCAAAGGGCGTGTTCGATGCGCTCGGCCTGACCTGGGGCAAGGATGCGCTGGCCGGCGGCAAGTTCACGGAGACGATGCACAAGCTCAACCAGGCGACCGGAGGGAACGCACAGATCCTGACCGAGCTGATCCCGAACATCCGGGCACTCACGGGCGCAATGGTTCTGGCCGGCGATCAGGTGGTCACATACGATGACGATTTGCGGGCGATGCTGGACAGCCACGGTGCACTGGATGAGGCCTTTGGCAAGATGGCCAACACGATGGAGGAGAAGGTCTCGATCCAGTGGCAAAGGTTGGCGGCACAGTTGATGAAGATCGGAGAGATGCTGTTGCCGAAGACACTGTCGGGGTTGACCTCGATCGCCGACTGGGTCGAGAACAACTCGCAGATGCTCGTGGACCGGGTGGAGTTGATCATCGACGTGTTCTCCTCCTGGTTGTCCCTGATCGGCGACATCTTCCGAGGCCTCGAAGACGTGTTTACTTTGGGCGCCGCGTCGAGCGATGCGGCTGCGCGGATGGCCAACCGGGCACAGCAGATGAGGGAGGAGCGGGAGGCACGGGGCGCGCTTGAAGAGTTCATGACCCCCAAGGAGGCCGGGCTGGCGATTCGCAAAGCCAGGGGGCCGGGAGCACGGGCTGCGAACATCGAGGCGGTCAGGCAGCAGATCCAGGAGATGGTGCAGCAGGCGGACGCTGCGGCCCGGGGGGCATCCGAGGCCGTGTCGCTGAGCATGCAGCGCATCTTCAACCGCCAGGCGGTCTTGCTGCGAAAGGCGGCCGTCGAGATGCGCCAGGTCATGGACAAGGCGATCTCTGATGTGGCGGAGAATGAGCGGCGGGTGCAGAATGAGAAGGAGGCGACCCTGGCCGCCCGACGCAAGCAGGCGCTAACGGCCGAGGAGGCGGACCGTAAGGACGCCGTGCAGAAGGCGATGGATTGGGTCGACAAGGCGACGACCAAGCAGCTCTCGGCAATCGACCAGGTAGAGGAGAAGTACGCGCAGCTTGGCGAGATGTTGCGTGGCCATGAGGAGTCGTTGGTCAAGCTGGCGAAGTGGCGGGACAACGAGCTGGCGAAGATCGATGAGCAGGCGATGGCCCGGCTGGAGAAGGCATTCCAGGCGGCCGAGAAGATGGAAAAGGACAGGGAGAAGCGGGTCAAGGAGCAATTCGAGTTGATCCGCTCGACCTATCCGGTGCAGGTGGCGCCGGGGACCAAGCCGCAGAGAGAGGCGCCAGGGGCCGCGCGGGCAGGACTCGAGACAGCAGAGCGGGCCCTGTTCGGGCACCCGCAGGAAACGGTCACGGCCGGCCTGCGGGGCATCCTTCAGCCAGAGGAGGGGGGAGCGGCCGAGAAGGTCATCGACATCGCATCGGCTCTGGCCACGGTCAGGCCGGAAGAGTTCGGCCTGATGCTCGATGAAAAGCTGGACGTGCTGGCGAACCTGATGGTCAACCTGACGGAGAACATCGGCCAGATCCT
>Ga0180007_10003223_pt1 | contig 18405 bp, 20 predicted proteins | sample MM_PC_MetaG_FD_121122 | JGI IMG/M metagenome (GOLD analysis project Ga0180007, IMG submission 121122) | Groundwater microbial communities from the Aspo Hard Rock Laboratory (HRL) deep subsurface site, Sweden - MM_PC_MetaG | ecosystem: Environmental > Aquatic > Deep subsurface > Groundwater... | reverse complement strand
AGACTTTGCCCTTTTCCATTAACCAAACAGACGTTATTCTTGCCCTTGACAATAAAGAAAAGATGCTATCATGCCCACTGTACTTTCCCATAGCGGGAAATGAAATAAGGTTTTTATAGTCAAAGGAAGCAATGCCCAAAAAGCTAGAAAAAGAGCTAAAGAAAAGAGCAAAGAAACTTGGGCTGCCCAAAGAAAGGCAAGATGCTTACGTCTATGGGACTTTACATAAAATAAAGAAAAAGGGCAAAAGCTAAACTATGCCCCGACATATGGAAAATGAGATACGTGAACTCAAAAGGCAGTACGGCATTTGGTTGGGGTTGCCCCCAGAAGCCCGAAAGCCTGATGAGCAAAACCAAGCTGCAATGGCAGTCAAGTTGGGCGTTGTGCCCAAGACACTTTCCATTTGGCATCGAGACCCTTACGTGCAAGAGATTGCCCAAAGTGCTGTCAAGTTACTTTTTGGCAACGAGCAGATTGGCGTGATACAGGCAATTGTAGAAAAAGCCAAAGAAGGTAACCCACAGATGGCGAGGCTCTATGCGGATATATTGGGCTGGACTACAGGCAGGAAAACGGATGGTTCTGGGCCAGCCAGTTTCGAGGTTACATTTAAAACAGAATCGGGCAAGAAAGAAACAAAATGATAGGGACTCATAAATTAGATATTTCTGGATACCCACAGCAAATGGAGTTTATCCAGAATAAAGATTTTGAGTCTGCCTTTGTTGCGGGGTTGGGTTCAGGAAAAACGCATGGAGGAGCAACTAAGTCTTTGATATTTGCCCTAGCTAACCCAGGGGCATGGGGAATTGTAACAGCCCCACAGCACAGAATATTAGAGATAGCCACGATACCAACTTATGAAAGGGTATTCCCAAAAGAGCTTGTTGTTCACACCAAAAGCCGACCACATCCAGAATGGAGGTTAGCTAATGGATGTAGGATATTCTTTTGGTCTACTGATAAACCTGAAACCATATCAGGAGCGGAACTAGCGTGGGCACACATGGATGAAGGTTCACTATCGCCATACATGGCTTACATGAACATTAAAAAACGTCTCAGGCAAAGGGACAAAGAAAGTCAACCCTATCCATTTCAGCTTTGGATTACAACAACGCCAAGGCAACTTAACTGGCTATACCATGCCTGTACTAAAGGTGATGTTCCGATTACCATGTTCAATGCGTCTACCAGAGATAACCTCTATCTTGATGATGTAGAGGGTTATATCGAAAGAATAGGGCTGACAGGTAAAGAGTATGAGCAAGAAATAGAGGGCAAGTTCTTGATGCTCATGGGCGACTGCCTGTTCAGGCAAGAATCTCTTGACATACAACTTTCCAACTGCCTTGAGCCAATATCAATTGAAGACGATGGACACACAAGTATCTGGCAAGAATACGTGGTAGGCAATAAATATATTGCTGCTGCGGACTGTGCTGATGAGGGCGGAGGCGGTGTGAATGATATGGTTATTGTAGATGCCCAGACAGGTGCAGTAGTGCTTGAAATAAATGCGGACATCAGGGCAGATAAGTTTGCTCACTTGTGCTTCAACAGGCTAAGTGATTACAATGCCCCTTTATTTGCCCCAGAGCGTAATCATACTGTGGGCGGAATTGTAGTAACCAAGATGATAGACCTTGGGTATCCAAACATATACATTGATGACAAAGGCAAGGAGGGATGGTACACCCATGCCTCTGCTGATTTGCCAAAGATAGATAGGTTCAGGATGCTTACTGAATTTGAAGAAGCCATAAGAATGAGACAGTGGATTGAGCGTTCAAGCGATGCAGTAGGGGAAATGTCCACATTTGTCAGGAACGAAAAGAACAAGTTTGAACCACGCCCAGGGTACAAAGGGGATAGAGTTATGTCAAGAGCGATATGCTGGCAATTAAGAAGTAAAGCCTTGACAAATCAGGCATCTTTCTTGAGTGTAACCAGAGAAGCGTCTACATACGGGAAAGTTAGAGGAAGATGATACAAGAAGAAAAAATAGCTGCATTCTTCTCGAACATGGAAAACCTTAATAGTAACAGAATTGCGGAGCAACTGGAAGACCAGAGATTTTATGATGATACTTTTAAAACTAGCATCTCTGAGCCATTCCATGTTGTGCATACTGGAACAGCAGCTAATGTAATAAACAACATCGTTAAGCACATCTCGGTTGCTAACCCAAGGGTTCTGAGAAGCCCAAAAGGTAAAACCGAAAAAGCCAGGGAAGGGGCAAGGAAGGTTGGGATTCTACTGAACAGTTGGGTAGATGCCCTGATTAATGAACTTGGTGAAGCCTTATGGAATGCAGTTCTTAGAGGCGAAGGGATTTTTCAGATTGAATTTAATCCTGATGCTTATGGAGAACAAGGGCAACAGTACAAATTCAAGGGAGACCAGATGCCCATTATAGTAACATCTCCTGACCCATTGACTGTGTTCTGCTGGCCCTATGATGCCCTCAATCCTTTGCGGGTCGCAAAGATGTTTGACATGCACATAGGGGCAATAAGCGAACTTTATCCTGCTTGGTCAAATCCAAAGCAGGTAAACATTCATAGCCAGAGTGGTGCGAAATACAGAGCATATTGGGATGATACCCATAGGTATTTTGAAGCTGACGGGGAAGCTCTTGGCAAGGGTTTGCACCAGAACATACAGGGCTTCACGCCTTTTGTTCACTTCTATAGTGGATGGGGCAAAAGGGCTGCTGATGGAGACCCCGCCTCATTAGCTGTAGGAAAGCTGAGAAAGATACGCCATGTCTTGCAGGAAGAGTGCGAGGTAACAAGCCAGATAGATTCAATAATTGGGATTTATGCAAATCCTATTTATAAGATTACGCAAATTGATAGGTCTGCCCCTGCCCTTGGTGAAAAGGAATTAAAAGAAACTATCATTGGGCCAGGTTCAATTCTTGTTGAGCCTTTTGGCTGGAAGGGCGAAATCTATACGCCAGACGTGCCTACAGCAGCTTTATTTGCTCACTTGGGTCAGATACAGGCTAAACTTGCAACGGAGAATCCACCGATATTATCTGGTGTGCCATCAGGTGCAGATGCAAGTGGTCGCAGAACTGATGTTGAATTTGAACATATACAGAAATTTTTACAACGCTTAATCAATAATATGGAAAGAGCTATAGCTGCTCTACTTGGTAGAGGCTTACAGATAATAGATACTCAGCCAGAAGCCTTGCCTATAACAGTGAGAGGCATTGTTAGCCATCAAGGAAAGAAGAGTGTCAAGGAAGAGACAATAACCAAAGAGGATATTGATGGTTATTATGATTGTATCGTTGAGCTTAACCCAGAAGAGGCCGTTGAAGATGATAGGAATTTTATGAAGTATAGAATTCTTGCCAATGAGGGTAGGATTAGTTGGAAGCGGTTTTTGATGGACGGCATGAAGATGACTGATGATGAGGCAGATGACGTTATCGCTGAGGCTCTTGCTGAACGGGCTGTGCGGGATGACCCAATAATGCAATCTGTCCGAACTCAAGAGGCTTTGGAACAACTTGGGATGCAGAGATACTTGAGACAGGCTACGGCTGACAATCAAGAAAACCAAAGATTACAGCAAGGATTACAACAAGCACAACAGCAAGGTCAAGGACTAGCTAGACCAAGTGAGGCTAGAAACCCACAAGCATTGGATGTAGTAAGGCAAATGATGGAATCTCCAAGAGCACCAAGGAATAGTGCTGTAACATGAAAATTGGAATAAATGATAATATACTAGATAAACAAGTAGCCTTGCAAAATAGGGCTATAAATAAAATAAGTGTCATGATAAAAAGGGACAAGCCCTTTGCAACTGAGAAACTTGATGCTGATTTAAAGATATGGGCTGTTAATAATATAGGCTATTGGGATGATTTGGTTGAGGAGTACGGGGCTGATGCTGTGAATAGGCTTATAGGAGAAACTAAGATGGAAGAGATGAGGAGAAGCAAGAATGGACTTAAATGAAGTAGGAGCGTTCTTAAAATGGTACTTCAAAACATCGAGCTTTCTAAGGGTTAAACGTTTTGGTGAATTTGATATGGCAGCTTATGAGGAGTGGGTTAGACTAGAAAAGCCTGGATACACAAAGACTAAGAGTGTGCCCAAACAACCCGAAGTGCCCAAACAACCCGAACAACTCAAACAACCCAAACAATATCAAAGTACCTATAATGTAGCAAAAGACCAGCGTAAATTCTTAGCTTATAACACAGCAGCTAAAAATAAAGGAAAGCCTACTCTTGCGCCTAATCAATGGGTAAACGTTGGAAGACCTTTGAGACCTGGGGAAGAGTTAGATTATACTCCTCCTTCGTACCGCCCTGGAGGTTACTCTTATGGAGCTGAAGGTGCACAAAGTATAACAGTCGATGAATTTGGTGCAATATGGAACTACCCTACTAAAGGTTCAGTAACATTACCTAATAGTCGAGTGACTGACCTATCTTGGTGGAGAATACAAACTAATGAAGTAAAAGTACAGGTATCAGGTACAAACCCCTATGCCCCAGAAGCACCAATTCCAAAAGCACAGTGGGAGATAACTGATGATTATGAAACTAATCCTGGACTTTACCTAAGATATTTAAGTAAACTGATTAAAGCTGACTACGAGAAACAAGGAATAACAAATAAAACAATAGAGGAAGACCCTAGGTGGAGGCAAACTATAGCTCAAATACAAGAAGGGGCTACTCCAAACCAGTTAGAACACTTCCAAGATTTCTATGATGTATATTTAGACGACTGGAAGAGAACCCTTGAACGTGGTGGATACTATATTCCTGAAACTGACGATACTTATCTAACCTATAATGGCGTTCCTTATAACATGGGCACTCTAAAAGAAGCAACGCCGCAAGAGATGCAGTATTACAAAGATACTAGCCCAACAGGAAAGAAGAACGCAGAACTACAAAGAGCCTACGAGATAGCAGTAAAGAATGAAGCTGATGCAGAAAAAGCCCTCAAGTTTAATCAAGATTTTATGCATAAGCAACAAGTAGAAGCTGAAGAAGAAGCTGAAGCTCAAAGACTAGGGCAAAGTAGCTCCCCAAAGAGCATGAGTGAGCAACTAGCCCAAGCAGCCATAATGGGAGCAGAACGGCAACGAAGTCAAATGGGAGCAGAATGGCAACAGCAACAACAGCAAGCTCTTACAGGGTTCACTTCACCTAGAGACTGGATAAAGCAATGGCAAGTTCAAGGGCTACAGAATCCTTACACACAAGAGCCCCCTAAAGTGCAACAATCCACAGAAAAACTAGAGGGCATTCAAAGAACAAGAGACTTACTTGCCCAAGCAATAATGGATGTTGATAGAGCAGAAGCCTCAGCACAAGCTGAACAAGCTGATTGGGCGTCTTTGACTAACAAGCAGGAACTAACTCAGCAACTTAGCGAAGTAACTAGACTTGCTAGAGTAGAAAAAGCTGCCAGAGAGACACTAAAAGAATTAGAGGAAGAGTACCAAACAGAATACCAACCTTGGGTTGAGAAGCAACAAGCTGAAGTAGCTAAGATAACTGGAACGCCAGGGCTTAATTTAGGACAGGCATCAATTATGGGTTTGCCTGTAGGAGCAGGAGCAACAGAAGGGACTGGACAATGGCCTTCAGGTGCAAGCAGACCCTCAACTCCACCAACACCTTACTGGTTATCTCAATTAACTGGTTTGAAAGAGGGACAGTCAATAAGCAAAGTACCTGTGACAACCCCAAGTGCCCAATTCTTAGGCAAGATGTCTCCGCCTCAACTTCTAGGATTAGCGGGATACACAGATTGGTCTGGGGGCAGGGCAATAGAGGATATTTTATCACAAGTATCCTACCCAAACCGAGCAGAAAAAACAGCCAACTGGACACCACTAATAAGAAGGAGTAGATTTGCGTGACATACGAATATGTCCCAACTAGGTATGGAATACAAAATAAACTAAGAGATGAGCAAACCAAAGTTGAACTAACAGGGCAGAAAGGTTGGCTAAACACATTTACTAGAGGCATGGAGTACGCAACCTTGCCTTTTACAGCAGCAGGGGCAGCCTTGCATGGCATGACTACAGGTAAAGATATTTCGGGTGGCTTCAAAGAGTGGCTACCAGAGGGCAAAATATATGAGCAGTACAAAGAGCTTCCTTTCTGGCAACAGATGTTGTGGGAAGCACCAACTATACTGTTGCCTGGAGTTGGCATAGGTGGCAGGATAGCCAAAGGACTAAGTGGTGCGGGCAAAGCTGTGAAGGCAGCGAAGTCTGCTGCTGAGGCTGCAAGAATCATAGCAAGAGAAACAGGTGAGGATGAAGCAGTAACCTTGATGAGAACTATCATAGGTGAAGAAAGGTTCATTCCAAAGTCTCTGAGAAAAGAGATAAAGTTACTACAAAAAGCTCATAAAGCAAAAATAGCAGTAGAACAAGAAGCAATAATGAAGGCAAACCCAGGGGAACAAGGTATATACATGGCAATGGCTGCTGGCAGAGGCAAGTTGCCCACAGTAGCATTTAAACCAGGTGAAATAATGCCCGATGATTGGTTTGACCGACTTATAAAGTTTGGTGAAGCTAGGATTGACTCAGGGATTGTTAGCCCAACGAGCAAAGTGTATGAGAAATTTCATCTCCAAGAGGGTCTTCAAAGGATGCTCAGAGATTTTGAAGCTCCTACTGCTAGTCAGGAGGCTCTTTTAATAAAAATATTTGGAACAGAATTTGTAAACAAAGCCATACAACAGATTGTAAAATCGGAACATAGTGTTGCCAAAACAATTTTAGATATAGCAAACGTACCAAGAGCAGTGTTATCATCTTATGACTTGTCAAACCCATTAAGAAACAGTGTGGTGTTGTTTGCTAGAAATCCAATACAAGGAATTAAAAATTTCAAATATATGCTTAGAGCCCTCAAAAGTGAAGAAGACTCAGCTTTTATAATGAATGCTATGAAAACTGACCCAGAATATGCAGAACTTATACAAAAGTTTAGACTAGATATAACTGAAATGGCTGGAAAATTGGGTGCTAGAGAAGAGGCTTTCCCGTCTGCTTTTGCCGAACTTATACCTGGTGTTAGGGCTTCAAATAGAGCCTATACTGTGTATGCTAACAAGATGAGATTTGACAATGGGATTAGACAGTTGCATATACTTAATAAAGTTGATAGGTCTTTAAAGACAAGAGCAATTGAAGTTGCTATGCAAGCAGGCAAGGAACTATCTGATGCTGAGATTGAGGCTGCTGGACTTGGTGATGATGTTTACAAAGGTATGGGGCAACTGATAAATTGGGCAAGTGGCAGGGGTAGCATGGGCTTTCTACAAGGTGCAGCCCCCGCTATGAACGCTTTTCTGTTCTCTCCCCGACTGATTTTTGCACGCCTCGAATTACCTTTTAAGCTATTTAGCCGAAACAAATATATTCGTCAAGAGGCTTGGCGAATGTTTATTCCCTTCATGGGCGGAGGGGCTTCTATACTTGCCCTTGCCAAGACAACTGGTGTGGCTGATATAGAGTTAGACCCACGCTCAAGTGACTTTGGAAAGATGCGGGTAGGGGATACAAGGCTTGATGTCTGGGCAGGATTTGCCCAATACGCAAGATTCTTGAGTCAGTTAGTCTCTTCAGAAAGAAAAGTGGTAACTACAGGGCAAACACAGGAATTAAATAGAAAAGATATTCTATACCAATTCATGGAATCTAAGACTTCCCCCATAGTTGGTCTTATACTTGACTTACTAGCTGGAAGAACTTATGTTGGTGAAGAACTTACCGTAGAGGCAGAAACAATAGTAAGGCAGATAAAAGATAGACTCATGCCTCTAGCGTGGCAAGATATGATGGATGCTATAGCTAATGACCAGGCGACAGGTGGAGCTTTGGCAACAGCAGGATTCCTTGGTGTAGGTGTGACGTCATATCCACCTAGAAATTCACCTAGTCCTGGAACACTGTGGTTACTTAGCAAAATGAAGGGCAATGACATAAGAGCTAAATTACGAAGGAGTATTTAAAATAAAAGGAGAAGAAATGGAAACAGAGAATCAAACTCAAGACGAGCAGAATCAAACCCTAGAAGGGAATGAAACTGTAGTTACCCAGAATGAAACTCAAGCTGAAGAGATGATTCCGAAGTCTCAACTTGAAGCCTACTTACAGCAGGTTAGAGAAGAGGCAAAAGCGGAAGCAAAGGAAGCCTACAAAGGTATCCAGCGAACCATCAGCAAAAAAGATGCTATAATTAGAGGTCTCCAAAGCCAACAGCAACCAATACCATCTGAAACATCCAAGCTAATGCTAGATGAATTGGAAAGAATGGCAAATGAAAGTGGAGATGCGACATCAGTAGAAAGAGTCAGGCAGATTAAAGGGGTAGCAGATGCCGAAAGGCAAAGGTTAGAAAGAATGACACAGCTTCAGCGACAGCAAGAGACTGTGCAAAATAAGCAGCAAGAAGCAGTACAAAAAATCATTGATGCTGGACTTGACCCTGATGACTCTAGCTTTGCTACATACTTTACTGCATTTAAAGTTGACTCGTACTCTGATGGTGACTTCTCACCTTCCGATAAGTTGCTAAATAGTATTCTGGCTTCCAGACAAAAACCAATAGAGGGGGCAAAAGAAACTAGAGTGCCTGAGACCGAAGCACAGTTGAAGGAACGCTTAATGCGAGAAATCTACACAGCTAACCCACATCTTCAGAGACCAGAGGGGGCGAGCCCATCTGGTGCGAACTTAACAGAACAACGTATTTTTGATAACTACAATTCAAATCCATCCAATCCAGCTTATGCTGATGCTTACAACAGGCTAAGGCAGAGCAAAGGTTGGTAACAAACTACAAGGAGGAATAAAAAATGCCTATACAGACAGCAACAACTGGCAATCTTGAAAATGCCCAAAGAGTAGCCATTGCTGAGAGTTTATACACAGCCGAGCACTCGGCTCCTTGCTCAAACTTGATAAGAAAATTCAAGTTAGGCAAAGGGGAAAAACAACTAACTGTTCCAAAGGTTGGGCAGATGGAGGCAAGCAACCTAACCGATGGTGAAGACATAGTTGACTCCGAAGATATTGGAATGACCACAACTGACCTTACTACATCAGAGGTTGGCATGAAGGTCATTATCACGGACAAACTTGTAAGGCAGGCTAACGATGATGTCTTTCGCATGGTTGGGGTACAGATGGGGCAAGGCATGGTAAGGAAGAAAGAAGCAGATATAATTGCTTTGTTCCCTGCACTTAATGGTGGCACTGTACTTGGGGCAGATGACAAGAATCTAACTGCCCAAAACTTTGCAGCTTGTATTGCTCAAGCGAAGGCTAACAAGTACCCATCACCTATATTTGCCGTTCATCATCCCAATGCTGTGTTTGCTCTAACTGCAAGTTTATCTCCCGTTGGGGCTACGGCTTCTGTAGCAATCCCTCGTGGATTTAGCGAGGATAAGCTACGAGACTTCTATAAGATAACCCTAAACCAAGTTCCTATTTTTGAGACGGGAAACATTGCTGTGATTGCAGGCTATGCTAGTGCCTATGGGGTAATTGCTTCAAGAGACGCAATGTGTATTCTTGAGTCAACAGAGATGAACAAGGAAAATGAGCGGGATGCTTCACTTAGGGCATGGGAAATGATTATCACGTCTGACTATGGATGCTTTGAGCTTGATGACACTTACGGAGCAGCCATGCAGTACGAAATCGGCAATCCAGCAACTAACAATTAAAGGACATTTGGAGGTATTGTGAACACTGCAGAAAAGAGGAAATTAGCAGTAGAATTACAGGCTCAAGGATTTGCTATTATAGATATAGGGCAATGGCCTGCCAAAGCAACATACTACAAGAAAAATGGTGAGGCAATGCCCAACCTACCTGCAGACCCTTGGAGTTTGCAAAGATACCTCCGAAAAGGATTCACATTAGTACCACCTATCCCCAAGGGGAAATCTAAACAAGGAGAAATTTAAATGTCATACGACAATGTGTTATGGGGAAGTGAGGGGCAACAGTACAGCATGACTGTTGACAAGAAACATCCGTTTGGCACAATCATGAAGTTTATTGATGGTCGGGAGTTTGTTTATGCCCGTGCTGGTGGAACAACCGATTTGACAGCAGGAGCTTTACAACAGCAAGCGGTTGTTGTAACTACTGACATCAAAGACTTAGCTGTGCCATCAGCTGAGGTTGTTGGAGCAACCTCTGTTGGCGTAACCATGCAGACAGCGTTGACCGCTAATTACTACCAAGAAGGCACACTGTTTACCAACACTGGAACTGGTGTGGGCTACCAGTATAAGATTAAGTCCCATGCTGCTGAGTCAACTGGTACAGGAGAAGCTACCTTTGTCTTAGAGGAAGGCAGTGCGTTGAGAGTCGCTTGGGATACAACCACTAAGGTTGGTCTACGTAAGCACCCTTGCGATGGTGTTGTTATAGCACCAACAACTGAGACTGGTGCTTTAGTTGGCGTTGCTGTAAGGGCTATCACTAAAGCCTATTACTGTTGGCTTCAGACAAAAGGCACTGCTGTAATCTTAACCAATAGCACTGTAGTTGTAGGCGAAGGGGTAACTAGAGGTGTAACAACTGCTGGTTCAATAGATGCTTACAACGAAGATGGGGCGGCTAACCTCTTGATAATTGGTGATGTCATGTCAGTTGGAGCCACTACAGAATACAGTTTAATAAACCTAAAATTATAACGCAACAAACCAAAACAAGGAGGAAAAAACAATGTCTGAATTAAGAGTCCAAGTAAACCAAGACTCACCAAGAGCTATTTCAGATGGCAATTGGACTTCGGCAAAAGGCACAAAAAGGGGTGAACTCTGTGTCATAGATTTCTATACACAGATGGCAATGGAAGGTAGGGGCTATCAGTTAAGGGTAGGCACAGTAACCACAGGTGTTACGGGTGATGCAGACATCACTGATACAGCAGCCGAAGCTTGCGTTGACTGTACCTCTGGTCTTACTATTATACCTTGTGAAGTATGGATTTCATACGACACAGGTGAAGGGGACAGTCAAGAGTGCGCCATTAAATCTGTAGCAACAGTTTCATCTGCTGGAACAGCTTTTATACCCTTGCCCTTGCTAATCGGGGGGGCTGCTGCTGCAAGTACAGCAAGACAAGATGATGAAGGAGGGGTTACTGTTACCTCGGAACTAGCAACAACGACACTACAGCATTTGCACGTTACGTCAGAGTTCGCTCAGGCTTTGGGCACTGATTCACCACCTTCTAATCCTATAATATGGCAACCATTCGTACCCCCAGTACTTCCTGGCCCAAGATGTTTTTACATCCAGATAGCTGCTGCCACAACTGCGCCAAACTACTTTCTACATGCCGATTACCTTGAATTGCTGACTACCCAAATAAGTTAAGGAGGATAAAATGTCAGAAGAAAAAGTTTTAATAAACCAAGACGTTTTGAAGTCGGATGAAGAAGGTACATGGACAGAGTTGAAAGGCACAAAAAGAGGCGAAATCTGCATCATAGACTTCTTTACCCAAATGGTGATAGAGGAAAATGCCTACCAAGTAAGGGCAGGTACAGTAACTACTGCTATCACAGCGGATGAGGCAATCACCGATGCAGCTGCTGAAATGGCAGCAGTAGCACTTGCAGGTACAACTATCATGCCTTGCGAGGTATGGGTAACTAGGAACAATGATGGTGGGGACAGTGTAGAAGTTGCAGCCAAATCAGTTGGAGCTACTACCATGTCTGGCGGAACTGCTTATGTACCATTAAACTTGTTCATAGGAGGCAAGGTGGCTATTACTAAAGCTATGCACGCAGCTGCTGGTGGAGTTACTGTTGCTACCGAGCTTGACACTACTACAAGGCAGCACTTCCATGTAACTAATGAGTTTGCCGTAGATTCTGGTGCAGAACGTACCCAGATAGTACGTCTCTACCCTAGTAGGCACATAAGTGGAGTAGGCGCACAAGGCAATCCAATAATCTGGCATCCTGCCATCCTGCCCATACTCAAAGGTGATGCTTGTTTCTATGTGCAAATTGCCTCAGCCACAACTGCTCCTGGATACTTCGCACACTTCGACTTCATAGAACTACCAACCACAAGTGTGGTATAACATACACTTAAATAAGGAGGAAATAACATGACTACAGATATGTATGTCAAAGTTGGTCAAGCCAGTCCTGGAACTGGTAGTGAGGGGGTTTGGGCAGACTTAAAGGGCAACAGACGGGGCGAAGTTTGTATAGTAGACTTCTTCACCGAGATGGCTCTTGAGGGTCGCACCTACCAAGTAAGAGCAGGCACAGTAACTACAGCTCTAACAGGTGACGAAGCAATCACCGATACGGCTGCTGAAATGTGTGTTGACTCAGCCGAAGGAGTTACCTTCATACCTTTCGAGGTAATGATTACTTGGAATAACCTTGGTGGAGATGCCCTTGAGTGTGCTGCCAAGTCTGTTGGAGCAGCCTCAACTGCTGGAACAGCTTTTGTGCCGCTGCCCCGATACGCAGGGGGCATTGCTGCTCGAAGCACCGCTAGAGTCCAAGCTGCTGGTAGCGTAACTGTTGCTGCCGAGTTAGACACAACCACTAGGCAGCACTTTGTGTATGCCCAAGAGTTTGTCAGCGATGATGATAGTGAAGCAGAACCTTGGAATCCTGTACTATGGGTTCCAAAGTTGCCACCTGTATGCAAGGGTGTTTCTTGCTTCTATGTGCAGGTAGCTTCAGCCACTACAGGCCCAGGATACTTCGCACACATTGACTTTGCAGAACTAAGAACTGTCAACGTAACTTAAAGTAATGGGGGCTTCGTGCCCCCCTCTTACCAATTAACAGAGGAGAAGTAAATGCCAAGATATGATTACCTTTGCCCAGAAGGGCACTGTGTAGAACGTACTAATAGTTATGATGTGAGTACAATTCCATGCCCAATTTGTAACAAGCAAGCTATACGTCAATCTGTCTATTTATTCACGCCTGTTACTGAGACAGGAGTAAAAGTGAGCAGACTTAATCCAACGCCCAGAAATGAAAAAAGATATGATGTAACTCTATTCCAAGAAGCTTGTGCAGAGCGGGAATACTCTCACAAAAAGGCAGAGGAATCTGTCCAACACGCCTTGCCATCTGAGAATCTTTGGCAGACAGCGAAGAAACGAGCTGATGCTATTCTGAAGGGTGATGCACCTCCAGTAAAGGCTCAAACAAGGTTTAAGGAGAAATAGATGCCCAAATTCTATTTGCCCTTAAAACATATTGTCCGTGAACCAACTACAGGAAGGCAGGTAACACTCCTGATTCCTGGGGCAGAACAAATGGATGGGTCTCAGCTAGACGAGATTATCCAATGGCAAGAAGAAAAGACTTTGGCTGAACTGAAACGACCTATTCCTAAACGTACTTATTCCCGTGAAGAAGTGGGCAAAGCACTTAATGAGTTTAACAAAGAACTGAGAAAAAGAAGGCAATCTTCCCATAATCGGTTGATATTTTAGGTGAACTATAACAAAAAATAAAAGAAAGTAAATAAGGGGGGGATATGGCAACAGAATTTAATAGACCTGGAGGGGGCACAGAATTTGTAGTAGATAAGGACTTAGCATCTGAGAACACTTTAAGCGAAGTGTTAAAGCAACTAGCAGGTAGTATAAAAGTCCAGACCAAAGTGGTATCTTGCCCTGTATTTCCTATAGACGTGCCTGGTATCACAGCAGCAAACACTTTTGTGGCTAGTGATACTTTTGGAACTTTAATAAAGTTAGAAGTACCTGAATCAGGTATTATATGCAGTGCAACATTTTGGGATTTTGATGACGAAAAAACTCAAGTAGACTTTGAAGTATTCAAACATGCAATCACGCAAACTGCGAGTGAAGATGCTTGGTCACCCACTGATGAAGACATGAAACATTTTGTCACAGAGTTATCTTTTGTTAGTTATGATGACCATATCAATAGTGCAACTTTTGAGCTAACTAATATAGGTAAAGCCTACACAGCACCAGAAGGTTTCCTTTGGTTGCAAGGTGTATGTAGAAGTACCCCAACCATAGCTGCTGGTTCTATGCCTAAAATTCAATTGCAGATACTATCTGATGACCCTAATTGGCAGGAAAGATAAATGCGCACAAAGAAAATAATGAATAGTGGTTGGCAAAACAGGTTGCGGAGAGTCCCTCCAGATTCAGTACTATATATGCCTGGGCTGGACTATGCCAATTGGTATACAGATACTATCCTGGACTACTCAGGTAATGCAAATAATGGGGCGATAAACGGAGCTACCACAACCAAATTACCCAGTGGGTTATATGTCCTTGACTTTGATAACATTGATAACATTACTACTATCACCGATTCCGTATCAATCCAGAATATTTTTGACCCTGGGGCAACTATCCTCGTATGGGTAAACCCTCGCAGTGATGGCGAAGACGATTATGGTACAATTCTGCGTAAGCTGATAGCTTTTTCTTCGGGTTGGTATCTTACTGTCGGACCCGATATTGGTAGCATGGTCAGGATTACTTTTACTCAATGTTTCGGCATAGGCCAGGCAACAAGAGGTGAATGGCAAAGTACGAATAGAGTATTACCCATAGGTGTACCAAGTCTAATCGGCATTACTTATAATAACTCCGATGTTGCAAATGACGCTGTTATCTATCTGGGAACTGGAGGCGTAGTAACTACGCCTACCATAAACGAGGCATCAACGCCAGTCGGCACAAGATTGACTGATGTTGGAACAAACCTCTTAATAGGCAATAATGCAGCCACTACAGCGACTTGGGATGGATGGATAGGCTTGGTAAGATTATTGACTCCTAAAATAATAACCCTTGCTGAGTTCACCCAATACTATAATAGTACTAGAGATTTATTTGGAGTATAAACTATGAAGTACATAGGCAATAGACCTCATCCTAAAATGCAGCAGGAATTTCTTACCTATCCTGCGACTAAAACAAAGCAAAAGCTGGCTGATAAACTTATCTCCCGCAAGGGGTTGAAGGAGGCTAAGGATGATAAAGTGGGCTGAGGTTTATACAGGCACAGGCAAGGATAGAGCACAGGTTGCTGCCCTGATAGTCTCAGATGATACAGATGATGGTGCTCAGACTATGTTAGACCTCAAGGATATCTATGGGGCAGAGGCTTCATATCACTGGCACTACTGTCTACACGATGAGGGTGGGGGATGTAGGATAGAAAGGGCATAAGACTAGACATAGGAGTTATAGATGGCAACAAATGTATTATCAACCTTGATTGACAGACTAAGCCAAAACGTAGGGGACTATTTTGAATCCACAGTAACAACGGCTTTGACAACAAGCACTAGCGTTGTCTGTACTCCTCTAGGCAACTATCGTAATCGTGATGGTTATTTTGCCCGAAGGTGGTTGTATGTTACAGACTACGCAAACATCGGAGAATACCGCAAAGTATCCACTGATACAGCATCAACAAATACCCTTGTTGTTCTAGGTAGCAACTTTTCTAGCGACACTGCCAACTTAGCAACTTTCCAACTACACCGCTATGATAGGAACAACAAAATAAGGGCAATCAACAAGGCTGCTCGTCAAGTTTATAGTTACCTTTTCAGGCTAGTAAGAAACCAAGACTTAATTTCAAACAACATCTTGCCTAATGCAAGTTTTGAAGATTGGAGCGTAGCAACATACCCCGACTATTGGACAAACCAAACTAACTTAACCTCATCCCTAGTTTCAACCACAGCAGGAACGTATCTCTTTAGTGGCAAGTCTGTAGCAGTAAAGGCAAGCGCAAATAATGGTTACCTATCCATTAAGTCTGACACCTACCCGCAACTGCTCGACCTCATGGGCAAGAGTGTCAGCCTCTACTGTTGGGCACAGCCAGGGACAGCCAATGATGCTGCCATTGTTATCTATACCAAGCAAGCCGATGGTACTGCCCAAACCTTAACCTCAACTACAGCCAGTCCTGCAGGGGAGTTCGCCTTGCTGAAACTGGAAGACCAAACTCTTAATGATGACTTGGTTGAAGTAGAGATAAGACTTAAAGTGGCAACTAGTGGTGGAACTGTGTACTTTGATAACGCCAGACTTTATGGCACAGACACACGAAGATATGTTTTGCCCTTAGATTTTCAGAATCCAATGGCAGAAATAAGCTCTGTATCACTACAAAATAAAAATGTGTCTGCTGAAGGGGTAGATGACCACCTTGCTTACGCTGAATTCGTACCTATCTTTGGATGGTTCACTACAGATGATGCTACAACAAAATATCTGATAACTCCCGTGCTTACCTCAAAAAGAATAATACAGATAGAGGGTGTAGCACCTTTAGAAAGTAACCTGAGTGCTGTAACCGACACAATGACAATTGAAGACCCTCACTTAGATTTACTCATAGAAAAAGCCTCTTCAGTTTTGATGGACATAGAGGCAGGGTTAGTATCAGGAGAGGATAGAACCAGACTACTTGAAGAATCAACAAGATATTTAGCAAGCTATGAGTACATGGCGGGCTCTCTCAGGATGTCAAGACCAAAAGCCAAACAAAGAATTGATGCGAGGTTAGTTAGATAATGGTAGTACAAGCTGGTATAGGTGGGGCTTACGATGTAGGTTTTGATGATGCCTCTGGAAACTTTGTAGGCATGATGCTTGCAAGGGACAGCCAGGGCTTGCCTATGTATCAGGAAGTTAATGACCCAGGACTTGCCTCACAGTTCTTTACAGGTCAGGTAGGGTATACAAATAAGAAACCACAGCATGAGTTACAAATAGGACAAAGTGATTGGGGCAGTGGATTTGGGCAGAAGTATTTTGATTATGATGACCCCAAAAGGTATTACACTACAAAGAATGCTGATGGAAGATTCAAGAATAAAGTCATGGCTGGCCCAGCAGCTACAGCAGTTACACAAGTAACCTGGAATCAAACAGGGACAATAATACTTAGACCAATAGGGGCAGGTACTACAAATGGTACTGATTGGGCAACTGTAGACGAGGTAACAGCAAGTGATGTTGATTACATAGAGGTAACTAATGCGACTACAACACACCTATTTAAAATTTCTAACTCAGGATTAAGAACAGCTACAATAGCAAGTGTCAAAGTTTATGCTCGTCTTAAGATGGTTAATGCGGGTAGTGACTACGCCATAGATGTAAGAACACATGGTACTACATATCCTACTGATGTAACAGCAGGAGCTTTTGACTGGACAGTTAAATCAAATACATGGGCGACAAACCCAAATACAAGTGCTGCGTGGACTGTTGATGAAGTAAATGAAATGGAGATAGGCTTTAAGCTGCATAGTGCTGATGCTGAGTCAACTTGTTACTGTAGTCAATGCTATGTTGAAGTTGCCTTTACTGCATCAGACTTACCAACATGCCATTTTGCTGAATTCAACGGAGACCTTTACCTAGCAAGGGGAATTGTCCTGAGTAAGTTAGATTCTAATGGTGATGAATTCACCTCAGTTAAAGCTGACTTTGCATCTACAATAACAAGTTTGGTTGCTTTTAAAGAATATTTATTTATTTTTATACATGGGCAATCCTACTGGTACATGACTGAGAACGAAGCATTCACGGAAGTGGCTAGTGAGAAGGGAATTGCAGCAGTAGTAAGTGATGACATAAAAGCAACAGGGCAACCTCATGTTGTCCACGATGATACAAGTGCTACGGCAGGAACGTGGGACACAGGCACAATCATAGGGAACAGGACAGAAAGAATAAACAAGATAATAGACATGAATGGTGTGCCCTATATAATGAAAGAGGACATGCCCTATTATATAGACAGCAATGGAAATGAACAGCGTTTAATTTCAAGTCTGTCTTCAGAAAGGGCTAGTACCAGTGGGGCTAACGCTTTCTCTTGGCAACAAAGACTTTATATCCCTTGTGGAAACCAGGTATTGTATGAGTACGACCCCAATGTGTCTGTAGGGGCAATAACTAATATCTCTCCTTCCCTATCAATTATTGATTCAGATGACTTTGATGGTAGAATTACAGCCCTAACTGGAGATGCTTACTGGCTGTTTGCAGCGATAGACAATGGTACAAAGGTAGAAATATTAGCTGGCAGATGGGAAACTGTAGACGGAGATACTCGGTGGGTTTGGCATCCTATTGCCCAATTAACTTTAGCAGGCTGTGAGACTATATACGCTTCTACCATATACAAACGTAGACTCTGGGTAGCTTCAACAAGTGCTAGTGATAGCCTGTACTATTACCCTTTGCCCTCTAACTACGGAAATCTTAATGCTGACACAGATTATAACTTTCAAACAAATGGGGAATTTATTACCCCTTATCATCATTTTAATCTTAAAAGGGATGATAAGGCATGGATT
>Ga0180007_10003222_pt1 | contig 18412 bp, 19 predicted proteins | sample MM_PC_MetaG_FD_121122 | JGI IMG/M metagenome (GOLD analysis project Ga0180007, IMG submission 121122) | Groundwater microbial communities from the Aspo Hard Rock Laboratory (HRL) deep subsurface site, Sweden - MM_PC_MetaG | ecosystem: Environmental > Aquatic > Deep subsurface > Groundwater... | reverse complement strand
CTAACTTTTTATAGTACAATAAAAAGGAAAGAAAATTATTGGCAGACCTCTTTTTCAGTATCTACATAAACCGTAACATTCGCACATTCTGTAGTTACCCTAGTCTCCTCATAGCATTCCTCGATAATAGGCTCACTAACTACAGATAATGAACACACTGCAGTATTTATTGGAGAACCAGGCACATAGATCTGTTGGAAGTCAAATATCTGACTCTCGTTCGGTCTGATCGTTAGAGAAATGGGATTTTTGATAAAACTATAGTTTCCAAGAGTATAGTTTGCACCAACAACCCATATACCATCATGATTATCAGTATTAGTAATGAGAATACTGCAACGAGCCATCGCCTTCCAACAGTTAGTGCATTCTGATATCGAACGCCCCACACATGGACCATCAGCAACGCACAGATCGATTTTAGGAACATCGGTTATTATATATTCAAGTGTTCTGCTACCGCAAACCGGCTCGGTAAATGAAACATTACCGCATTGCTCTTCTATAGTTGGTTGTGAGTCTGTTACCATGGAACATGTTTGATCTGATTGTCCTGCAGGAGTGTCAGGCGTAACTTCCGGACCCACACACCCCATGAGAAGGATAGTAAATATGAATGAAAAAATTAAAAGCTTCAAGTATTTCACCTCGAAACTACTATTCCTGCTATATTTATATTAGTTCCCTAAATCAGAAAAAAAGTTTTTTGAAGAAATTCGCTGAGGGAGAGATTTGAACTCCCAATCCACGAGGGACACGCTGTATAGTAAGTTTTTGGTAGATTTACCAAAAAATGAAATTCCAGGCGTGCGCACTACCAGATTACATTGTGTTTTCGGTTTCCAGTTACCAGTTTTGAGTTTTGTTTGTTTTGACCAAAACTGAAAACTCTGAACCCTAAACGCAATTATGCGACCTCAGCTTATGAACGTTAGTGAGTAAGATGAGGCACAATGAACGAATAGTTCATCAGTACCTCAGCTTATGAACGTTAGTGAGTAAGATGAGGCACAATGAACGAATAGTTCATCAGTACCTCAGCTTATGAACGTTAGTGAGTAAGATGAAGACTTTTGAAACTAAATGTTTCAAAAAGACCTCAGCATTTGAATTTAAATGAAAATGATGTGATGACTTTGAAACTAGATGTTTCAGATAGGTTAATATACGTAATATTATCTCTATATAAAGAGTAATATATGATTGTTCCCATTGATTTTTAATTATTAGCTGCGTATTGAAGATTGAGAGGGCTCATTATGTCATTAAAACAAACAGATGGCGCAATTTATGAACTTATAGAAAAGGAGAAGGAATATCAAAATAACACACTAAGACTTATTGCATCTGAGAATTATACGAGTAATGCAGTCATGGAAGCCACCGGATCAATACTTACAAATAAATATGCTGAAGGCTATCCAAACAAGAGATACTACGCAGGAAACAAATATGTAGATGAGATAGAACTGCTAGCCATAGAAAGAGCAAAGAAACTTTTCAAAGTCGGACATGCAAATGTACAATCCCATTCTGGATCTAGTGCAAACATAGCTGCTTTTTTCGCTTTTCTGGAACCAGGAGATAAATTCATGGGACTTGACCTCCCACATGGAGGGCACCTTACACATGGATCTCATGTGAATTTCTCTGGAAAATGGTTCAACGCAGTACATTACAGTGTAGATAAGGAAACAGAAGCATTAGACTATGATGATATACGCAAAAAAGCCATTGAAGAGAAACCAAAATTGATAATATGCGGATATACTGCATACCCACTTATAATAGATTTTAAAGAATTCAGAAGTATTTGCGATGAAACAGGTGCCGTATTAATGACAGACATAAGCCACTTTGCCGGCCTTGTTGCTGGCGAAGCATATCCTTCACCAGTACAATATGCAGATATAATAACCACAACAACGCACAAAACACTGCGTGGCCCAAGATCTGCAATGATAATGTGTCCAGAAGAAAATGCAAAAACAATAGATAAATCAGTATTCCCAGGAACCCAAGGCGGTCCATTGGAACATTGTATAGCTGCCAAAGCAGTGTGCTTTCATGAAGCGATGCAACCGGATTTCAAGGAATATGCAAAACAAGTAGTAATGAATGCAAAGGTATTTGCAGATGAACTTGCAACAAAAGGATTACGTATTGTTACTGGAAAAACAGAAACCCATCTGATACTTGTTGACCTCACACAAAAAGGAGTAACTGGAAAAGATGCACAAATGGCACTTGAAGAGGCAGGCATTATTACAAATAAAAATACAATACCATTTGACACAAAAAGCCCATTCATAACAAGTGGACTAAGATTTGGCACTGCAGCACTCACCACAAGAGGAATGAAAGAGGATGAAATGAAGTGGATTGCAGATAATGTAGTAAAAATTATAGAAAATCCAAATGATAATGAAATGAAAGTAAAGATAAGAAATGAGGTAAAAGAAATTTGTGACAGATTTCCAGTATATAAATAGCACATAAGAAAAATGATTGGATATTCTCCTAGAATAACCATTTGAACAGATTGCATTGACAGTTCCTAATATTAAGTTTCACATGAACGATAGATGGCATAGAACACAAGAGATATGTACTAATGAGAATACTGAAGAGAAACATAGATCATTAGTATAATATAAAAAAAGAATAAATAAAAATTTATAATAAAAAGATAATAGGCGGTCTCAGCTAAAAGACCGCTCAAGAAAGAAATTTAATTATCTTTTCTTTTTTGATTTCTTTGCAGATTTTTTCTTTGCAGGTGCTTTCTTCTTTACGACTTTCTTCTTTGCAGCCTTTCTTTTTACAACCATCTTGTTTCACCCCGATTTAATTTTTTTATAATTGTGATACAAAAACAACACTTATAAAGCTATGCTCGATTTCTTACAAATTTTAAAAAAAAATACAAAAAAATACAAAATTAAAAGAAAAAAATAATTTCAATAAAATTATTTGCTTAACAAAAATTAGTCAGGAATAAACTTTTAAACAAATTTTGCAACGTTTTTTCTATTTGGAAAGTATAATAGAATTTTATGATATACACAGCAAAAATTTATGACAGTTGATGAAAATCGAGTTTGCTAGGATTTGTTTAAACGGCAAACATTCATGGATTCAGATTTTTCATAAATCAACGTGACCGAAGAGACCCCACTTTGAGAACGGCGAACCGTTCTCAAATTCCCATGTTCGTTGCAACGAACATGTGGACTGCAAGCACTCGCCACTTCGTGGCTCGGTCGCTTCGCAACGTGGGGTATATCTCCAATGGAACGTCGAAACGTTCCATGGACCACAAATCTGTCGAACAGATTTGTCGGTCATTCGGTCACGACTTGTCGAGAACGGCGATCCGTTCTCGAACATGCTCGCGAACCACTGTTCGCGACATACCAAATGGAATCGCTGCACAAACTTGTTCGGCGAACCGAACAAGGTGCCAATTGTTGCTTCAAGCAACAATTTGGAGCAGCGGGGTATTAGACCCATTTGGCAATAAATAGCTCGCGCCCACCCAATCACAGCAAGCTGTGAGGTATTCACCCAGAGGGGAATAAATTGCGGTCGCCGGGAGAATCAGAGTTTCCAGCATCCAGTTTCCAGTAATCGAATATATCAAACGAAACTGGAAACCACAAGAACAACCGATTGAAATTCGGATGATTTGAACGAGAATTCGTTCAAAACTTTTGAAAAAATGCAAATGCAATTTTTCAAATGAATTTTAATGGTATCATGAACGTCGAAACGTTCATGAATATTTTCGTGATCGAAATATCGATCTCGACATCCATTGAAATGCAACGCATTTCAATAGGAAACTGTAAACTCTTTTGAACCCGAGTCGTGAGCTTTTTCCATAACCAGGTTTTGGTGAAGCTTTTCCCAAAAGCTTCAATGGGAAGCTCAAATCCTACCATTATCCAAAAACTTTTGGCATTGGATAGATATTTAGTCAAAAGTTTTACCAAAGACCTCATGAAAATATAATGCCTTTTGATGAAACTTTTGGCATCGGATAGATACAAGTCAAAAGTTTCCTAGACTACGACCGCATAGATACTAAAACCAAAAAATGGTTTTAGAAGCTAATAACAGAAAAACATCTCAAATAGTTTTTAAATTTTGGGATTATAACAAAAATAAAGAAGATAGATAGCAAAATAATAAAATAAGAAGAGAGATAAATCTGATCATTGCAATTCTTCTAATTTCTGGAAAAGTTTAACCATTTTACTTTTCACAGTAACGGGGATAGGAACTGCAACTTCAATTAACTCTACAGTTATCTCATCCTTGGCATCATCTATCTTGACAACCTTGGCGCGCTCACCCTTAAACGGTCCTGAAGACATTTCAACAGTATCTCCAGGTTCGATAACAAGAGTTGGCTTTTGAGTAGTCTTCAGTAGGTTTTCGATCTCTGACAATGCAATAGGGGATCTTAGGAAACCCTTAACATGTTTTACCTTTTGGATAAGCTTAACCAAAGTGTTTTCATCTGAAGACTCAATAAAAAGATATCCTTTAACATTATCAACATGGACAATGGAATAAACATCGAGTTTTTCAGATCTTGATTTTTTCATCAGTATCTCTGCAATAATCTTTTCTTGGCCGGAAGTAACACGAATTGTATATATCATAATTTCACCCAATAAGACCGAAGAGAACCGATATTACAAAACCAACAAGACCGAATATGACCATACCAAGAGCCGTAACTTTTGCCACTTTTGAAAATTCCGCATTTGTTGGTTTGCGTGATATATATAATGCACGAATACATCGCCTTATCAGTTCATTCAAATCCAAAATACCACCTAGCCTATAATATCAAGATCAAGCGTTTCAAGATCCGTACCCTGAACAGTTATATTGTGTTTTGGGAACCTAACGCCTGCAAGTACTACAAGTACACGCATGGAAGACTTTTTTAGGCTTTCATTTATTCTTGCACCCCAAATTATGTGTGCATTCTGATTAATACGACCCGAAGTCTCTGATACGACATACTCAGCCTCTTTCAAACTCATGTCTTCGCCACCAATCACATTGATCAATGCACGAGTAGAAGTACTGATATCTGCATCAAGAAGAGGTGAATTCAATGCAGTTTCAACTGCGATTCTTGCGCGATCCTCTTGTTTTGCATCCAATGACGCTTCACCAAGACCAATAACTGCAAAGCCAGCTTCTGATAGGATAGTACGTAAATCAGCAAAATCAACATTAACCAGACCAGATTTGGTAACAAGTTCAGCGATACCTTTTACGGATCCTGCAAGAACCTCATCACAAACCTTGAAAGCAGTATTCAAAGGAAGGTTTGGCACAAGACTTAGTAAACGGTCATTTTTTATGACGATAAGCGTATCAGTGTGCTTTTTTAGTTTTTCAAGACCTAAAAGGGCATTTTCCATACGTACTTTACCTTCGGAATTAAACGGAAGAGTAACGACTGCAACAGTTAATGCACCAAGTGACCTTGCTGCTTCTGCTATTACAGGAGCACTGCCAGTACCGGTTCCACCACCTAGACCGCAGGTTATGAAAACCATTGCAGGATCTTCCAGGGATTTTTTTATCTCTTCCATGGATTCCTTGGCAGATTCCTCGCCAATAGCTGGATTACTACCTGCTCCACGTCCTTTGCTCAGTTTTTTGCCTAGAAGAACTTTTTTATTTGCTCTAGTATGAAGTAGGTGTCTTGCATCAGTATTCATTGCAACCAACCTAACGCCATCTATGCCCATCTCGAAGATTCTATCAAGAGTATTACTACCGCTACCACCAGAACCGACAATAAAGATATTTTGTTTTGTCTCATCCAAAAATTTTAAGATTTCTTCGTCATCCTGTGATTTGGGAGAGATATCCTGAATAATTCTTTTTTCAATCTGAGACTGTCGTATTGATTGTTCTTGATTTGAAATGCCATTTGTTGTCTGAGTAGGGATTGGTACGTTATTGTCCACGCTATCACCTTATGAATAATAGAAAAATTGGTAGACTAAATTAGAATGAAAACATATAAATAACTACCTAACCTAAATGAGCAAAACAGGGCAAAAGAAAGGTGGGAAACTAAAGATATAAATGTACGGGGTTCGCTGGTTTTATGCAAAAAAGATATGATAAGAGTGAAAATGTGAAACAGAAATCAGAACTACCCGTAGCGAGGCCACTAATGCGAGTACTTCGCGGGTTGGTATCGGTTAGCGCCTTGGTAGCTGGAACCGCATGTCATCATCCAAATCAGATACATATTATAGATAGACAAAAGGAGGCAGGCGTAGTCATAGAACAGGAAAGGGAGGTCACAACAAATATCTATAGGGAAGGAGACGTCATCTGGAGTTCTGGTTCAGAAACAAGACATTTTGAAATGAGAATAAGGCGGATAACAGATACGGGTGTAGAGTTGGATATTTATTATATGACAGACAACGGACAACTTAGGATTACACCAGAACAAACTCCAATATTGGCAAATTTTGATGGAACTATTGAAAACGCCGGAAGGCTATCGCCAGGCATAATTATAAAGGCTGAAAGAACTCAAAATTCTGATGAAACGCGCATTGCAGTAATAGAATGCACCTCCTGCCAGAATATGTAAAAAAAATCCGATCGAAGCAGTGAACTGAAAACAAAACATCAAAACCCCGAAACAGAAAACCCAAGACCGGAAACTGAGAACTGTAAACTCACTGTGCCCATGGATCGGCATGTAAATCATATCTTATGCGATTTTTCAAATACCATGCATAGCCTAATCCAAATAATAAACCACCGAGATGAGCCGCACTTGCAATACCACTACTGGTATCAAATGAACCAAATAGTTCTAGAGCTATCCAAAATACTGCAGCATATTTCATCTTCATTGGAATAAACCAGAAAAAGATCCTCATTTCAGGCAGTATCATTGCAACCGCACCAAGAATCCCGAAGATAGCACCACTTGCACCAAGAGCAGGAATTGGAGGAATAATACCCAATAAATAAGTCATATAATAGAATAAACCACCTAATAATCCGGCACCAAAAAAAATAATCAGATAATCTCTCTTGCTAATCTGTCTTTCCAAAATACTTCCAAAAAGGTAAAGTGCATATCCATTGAATAGAATGTGCATGACGCCACCATGAAGAAACATGCTAGTAATAAAACGCCAAGGTTGGGTTAAGGCAACCGTAGGCGAGAATATGAAAAGAGATGTAAGCAAACCATCCATCCCGCCAGTCATAAGCTGAAGAATGAATACTATACCAATAATTGCAAGAAAATAAGTGGAAAGATTCGCCATAGCCTAGTTCACTACGATAAATCATTTAAATCCGATGCAAATGATAGAAATATCATCATCTTTTGGGTGGAGGAGGCGATCTTTATGTTCGATCTTACCAGCAGAGATACGCTTTGTTATATCTACCATAAGAGATCTGACAATGTTTTCAGAAGAGCCTTCTTTTGGCAGGATATTTTTCAGATCAACTAAACCAAGCGAATCTGTGATGTAACCATCATGAACACCAACATAAAGATTATCTAAAAGACCATCAGTGGCAATGATAAGTTTTTCATCCTTAGCCAATTTGCCTGATTTTGTACAAACGATAATATCATTATTAGAAGGACCAATGAAAGATGTAATCATATGTCTAGAAGATAAAAACTTCAAAATTGAATCGCCATTCCTCACAACGCGCGCCAGATGAAGCTCGCTATATATAGAATCGCCCGTGATAGTATAGATGGGCGAATCACCAACACCCGCAATAGTTACTGTGCCGTCCTTTTCCAAAAATACAATAGAACCAGTCGTAAAACCTTTTTTTATTTTTGTGTGAGAATGAACAAGAGCATCTTCCAAAAGCTTTTCTGTTGCATGATCATGTGCTCTGAGGGATTCAAGAATATTAGCTGCCGCAACTGATGAAGCAAGTGCGGCATCAGGCTCGCCACTGACCCCGTCAAAAACTCCTGCAATAAGTTTGTTTTTATCATAATAAACAAATGCCGAGTCCCCGCATTCACTGTTGCCTTTTTTCACAGAAACGCAAAAATCGCAGAATGTCAATTGGCTAGTGACAGTTTGTTCATCTTTAACTTCTGATCCTTTGATCAGGATTTCATCGGATTTTTTCAGCATCATAACCCCCCGAGAATCTTTTTGTATGGTGCGGTTGTTTTTATTGAAATTTTTGAAAAATGGGTTCGTACTGTTTGATAACCTTGTTGTTCAAGCGAATCTATAACCTCGATCATTTTTGGCATGGATATTGAACCTTTAATTTGAGAACACTTATGAAGATCATAATAATATGGAGGCATACCAACCTCCCCGGAAAGAAGAGTGAGCATTTTATCGATTTCTTTTTTGTGAGTGTAATCACGGGCTTTGTTCAGTCCCTGCATTTTATTAACAAACTTGCGATTGTGGATTTCTCCCAACCATAATTGTCCGGCAAAGTCATTTTTTGAACCGCAATTTGAACAGCTGATTTCTGGAAACTGTGAATGCCCCCTAAAACCGCACTTATGGCAATGAAAGACATATCCAAGCTGCTTTAGACTTTCATATGCAAGATCTGCACTTCGTTTAACCCTAAGCACGGATTTGAGATAATGTCTGTCAGAAAATGATACCAGCGGCTCTATACCCATATTGAACTCGGCAGCAACTTCTGCAATGCGCTTGATCATTATCCTAAGGCCAGTTTCATGGGTGAATTCGTTGTTCATTGGCTTTGCATGGTAATTTTTCATGCATGGAGCGGTCTTGCCACCACACAATACTGCCACATCAGTTGCAGTAACTGAGAGATATGCTGATTTTTTTGGATTGAAAAACCTGAACGAATCTAAAAGATATGGACTAGGAGTGCCAAACGGATCGATCTCAAGAAAATCAGCAGTGTATTCAAATGCAAGCTTTGAGATGTTACCTTTTTTTGCATCAGATTTGAGTTTGTTTGACTTTGCATTTTTTTTTGCAAGCGATATTGCTTTTTGATCGATGTCAATGAATGTGAGCGAACTAACATTTTGATTTTCCTTTGCATAACGAATGCCACGTATTCCGCTGGCGCAAAACGCATCCACAACATCAAGACCAACATGTGTTTCGTTTGTCTTGGATGTTTCATCTATTGCCCCAACTGCAAGTGAGGACATGCTTCTGCAAAAAGTCATGTTAGGATTATAGAAAACATCTTTGTTGGTTGAAAATTTGATTTTCTCTTCTTCCATAATATATTAACACACGGCAACCTTAAAAAAATGCGATACACAGATATTTATATAGGCGTTTTTTATGAGGACAATGAGAAGCAGCAAAGATTTGACAGGAAACGATATTCTTGATATTCTGAAAAGAACACAGAGATATGAGAATAGTATGTATGATTCGCAAGAAGGCGTGAAAAACACACTTAATGGAAAAATACTTGGCATACTTACGTTCAGAGAAAGCCTGAGAAGCACAGCATCACTAAAAAGTTCAATCATCAGATGTGGTGGAAATTATATCACCCTTGATTCAAGTTATGTCACTTCGGGCGAGGAGGAGATGGATGACACAGTCCGCGCGATTTCTGATCTTATAGATATTCTCGCAATCAGAACACCAATGACAATCCCAATAGATAAATTAGAGGCAAATGTACCTATCATAAATTTCATGGCGGGCGATGAACACACTCTCGCAACATTATGGTTCTTTTATTCGATTATAAAAAAGGGAATAAAACTCGAAGGAATGAAAATGGGCGTATATGGCCAGGTTAGATATTCCCAACCAACAATAGGCCTTTATAGGGCGGGTGCCAAGCTTGGAATGACATTTTATGAGGACTCGGTTGTTGATGAGATAGGCTGCAGCGAAGAATTACAAAAAGAGATAAAGGAGCTAGGTGGCCACTGGGAGCGAAAAGCTGCCAGTGAATTCATAGACAATGTAGATCTTATGTGGATCACAGAAGGAAGACCAGGCGAAGGCGCAGACAAGAATGTTCTTGACAGTTATCTTAAGAAATATCGGGTGGTGACAAAAGATACAATGAAAAAAGCAAAGCCAAAATGCTGCTGGTATTTTGATGAACCACGCACCCTACCTGACGGAAGATTAACTGCTGTAAAAGGCGTTGATGAACATCCGACCGTTCTTAACAAGGTTGTGATGAAAGACAGCCTGGCTGTAAATATGGCTGTGTTTGAATGGCTTTTGGAAAAATAAATGACTAGTGAGATTTAGATGTTAAATTAGAAAAGAGAAATTAGCGAGGACATAAATTGAAACCTGGTTTTTCATACAGCACTCTGTTATTTGCTGCAACTGCCAACACACTTTCTTGCAAGTCAACTACTGTGCGATTCATGTTTGTGAATAAATTTGCTGCAACATCTGGATTTACTGCAGAATCTAAAAGAGATTTGTATGCTCGGGCATCAACAAGAACAAACCCATCACTTAAAAAACGTCTATCTGAAGCAGATGCATAGAACTCACTCGCAGTCACACGATTTTCCGGTACTTGATGCCCCATTGCAGCAAGAAGTGAGAATAATTGATGATTAGGCATGCCATCAGTACCAAATCTCAAATACGCAGATGGAACTAATTCAACACGCTTAAGCTCTAATATGACAAGTCCTATAGGATTATTGAATTTGACTAGATGATCAAGAACGCCATTGTATCTTGGAGCTTCAGAATTATAAGGTGGCTCCATATCTATCTGTAAACCAGACCATGCCAATACAGCCGCATAATGAATTTGTTTTGATGTTGGAAGCTCAAAATGTGCTATAGTGAGATTGATTTTTGCATCCAGTATAATTTGTGCAAGTGACAATGCTATGCCAATTGTTTTATCACCTATGGCATGGAATGTCATATCACGAATTCCGGCAACTTTAAGCTCTTTGAGATATGTTTGCACTGCTTCGGGATCGCTATAGTTAATCGGAATCATTGTTGGAAGTCCTTTTGGATGTAGAGGATGTGTAAATGAGTAATGTTCTAATGCCGCTGTCTGAGTAGTAGTTCCACCATCTCCAACCCATTTAACCCCTGGAAGTATACCAAGATCACGCGCTTCTTGAGCGCACCTACCGAGGTCATATCTAAAAGTATCATATAAAAAGTAAACCTCTGGGATTGGATTGTAACCAATGATTTCCTTTAATCGTGGAATTGCTTGTTTAAGTGCTTCCCATTCTGATTTTGTAATTATTGATCTCTCTATTATGGTAGTGGTACCCTCATAAATTCTTTCAAGAGTCCATGAGACGATGCCATCAACAAGTCGATCCATCATCTGTTCTTCAATAATGCCTAGTGCATTCCAGAAATAAAATTCCGTTATTTCACCATTAGAACTCAATTCCCCAGGTATTGCAGTATCAGTATGACGCTTGTCAAGTTCACCCAGGATATCAGAAGTGGCAACCCCACCATGTAAAGATGTACTCATCAACAATATTGATCTGTTCAGACCAAGACCATCAAGATCTTTATTAGTGATTCCGGCATTCATACCATATGTTCCTGCAATAATAGGACCATCGGGACCTTCTTCTGCCCTTTGTTTTATTTTTGCCAAAATCAGTTCTTTTGAATCTGTTTCAGATAACCAGATTGGCACAGCTGCTTTTACCATACCGTAAATACCTGGATGATTATGATGATCACAAATAGTATGAAGTGCAACTGCCTGCACACGATTAAGTGCATCACCTAATAGAACTGGTTGACCACTAGCTTCATCAATTCTAGAAAGTAAAACACCTGAACCACGCGAGTTTACAGTACTCATAAAACCTCTGACAGTTGAGGAATCCACACTAGATAAAGACCTTAGATCTAAAACCGATAACCGTTCTGACAAAGTAGACACCTTACTGATTGTTGTTAGAAACCATATTTAAATGTTGTCTTTTGTAGTATTTTACGATAATTACGAAAACAATCAACAGTATTACGACACAGTGTCGGGTTTTTTACGCTTTTTTTCTTTTTTTTAGTTGTTTTTCCATATCAAGAAATTCTCGCATAGCAACTGTCGCATAACTACCAGCCTGAAGCGAAAAACGAAAAACGAAATTGTTAGTAAAATTAAAGTTCTTAAGAAGAGCATGTAAAGTACGATAAGTTCCTTTTGAAGCGATTTCCGGGATTTGTTTTATTTTGAAATCCTCTTTATCAATGCCAATATTTTCCAGCATCTCTTTTTCACGATCGTTTATTGGACTCTGATAGCCTATGAGTTTTCCAACAATCCAACCTTCAGCCTCGCTTTTTGAGATATCAGGAAACCCAAATGTTTCACCACAATAATATTCCCCTTGCTCAAGCTCGAGTTCGCCTTTGTTTATGCGATCTGACAAAAATCGATTAAAAAGATCTGACTGAAATGCATGTACAAACAACAGCAACGTAGTACGGGGCAAAGCACGTAGAGCATTTGGATAATTAGCTGGATGTTTTTCCAGATATGCCAGCATAGTGCGCTCAAGGCGCAGGTGTTTTGGATAATTCTTCAGTGCGCTATGGCAATCCCATGAATCCTCAAATTCCTTGCGTGCTGCAGATGCATCTGCATTTTTTTCACCAATAGTATCGCAAAGAAAAAGCCGTACCGCAGCTTCTATATCCCCACGGATTATTTGCTCCCCTATGAGATGCGTATTTTTCCGGCTTGACCCAAATCTTTGTTCACCGAAATAATTTGGAAATTTGCCATCAAGCTCAGTCATAATACTCTTTACTTGATCAGTATTTCCAGTTGGTTGATCAACGCGGATTGTAAATTGGTTGCCAAGAAGTTGACCAAGCCTTACCTTGTCTTTTTCACACCAAGCTCCATTGATCTGGATATCTTTTATGCGAACTGAAAATAGTTTCTCTTTTGGCACATTAAACACTGATGCTAGTTGGGCCGATATTGCAATTTTGTCTTTTGTACCAGCAAATGCCAGACTTTTCTTTCCAACTCCAAGTCGCTTACCAAGTTCATCAAGTGCAGATGAAGTAGACCAGTTTTTCTTCTGAAGTATGAAATGAGTAAACTTACCATTTTCATCAGCATGAGTAATATTCTTATCAATCTCAAATATGCTTCCATCACTGGAAATTTCCTCCACAATAAAATCTTCTGACCTGGATTTGATAGTACCTCCAATTCCAGAGGTTTTTGACTGATAAGATAATGCCATAACCATATCAAAGCCCCTTCAGCAAATCTGCTTTTGTAACTATACCGATTATATCTGCATCTTTTTTAACAAGAACAGCTGGATAATGACGCAATAAATCAGCAATAAGATCAGTAACTGATGTATACGGAATGATGGGAAAACTTTCTGTCATGACATCAGCAACCTTTAGATCAGTCAGTTTTCCATGCTTTTCTGATACCAGTTCCACAATTATACTATCTGAAAGACTGCCAAGACATTTTTCAGCATCAAAAACAGGCAACTGGGAAATCTCGTGTTTGTGCATGAGTTTGATGGCACTCTCAAGACTATCACCAGAACGAACAGAAACGATATTAGATGACATTATCTCGCCGGCAGTTCGTTTCTTTTGTTTTTGCTTTTCTTCAAGCGCCGAGAGGATTTGCATAACTTTTGAATACGCTGGATCTATTTTCCCGGATTCTATCTTGGCAATTAAAGACTGTGAAACACCGGAAAGACTAGCTAATTGCTTTTGTGTAAGTTCCAGTTGTCGTCTCATCTTGCTTATTTTTTCCAACCCGTTCATAAAAAATCACGACATATAAATTCCATAAGGAATAATTTTAGCAGAAATAAATAAAAACAGAATAATTTTAATTTGTTTCGGAAGCTCCAAAATGGAAAAAAACAAATGAAGAGGTTGGTGTGAATGGTAGTATCAAGATTCGATGGAAAAATGCCAAGGGATTTGGGTAATGGTAATGGAATTAAAGTAAAAGAAATTGACAGTTTGAATCCAATAGTGATACGTGCTAATGTCAATCGCCAAACAACTGATGGTATCAAACCCATACTGTTGGGAGAGTGGCAAAGACGGAAATCTCAGATAACTACGGAACCTTTACGCAAAGACTGATTTTTTCTTTTATTTTTATTAACTATGCAGGATCGAATCTTTTTAAACAGAACATGGGACAATTAATATAGAAATTATAGAAATAAATAGATAATACTGATTTGGATTGGGTGAGTATTTTGGATAATAAAAAAATATTGATAACTTCGGCTTTGCCGTATGTAAACAATGTCCCGCATCTGGGAAACATAATAGGATGTGTGCTTTCAGCAGACGTATTTTCAAGATACTGCAAAATGAGAGAATATGATTCCATTTACATATGCGGAACAGACGAATACGGGACCGCGACAGAGATAAAGGCATTTGAAGAAAAAATCACACCAAAGCAAGTCTGCGACAAATATTACAAAATCCACAAGGACATTTATGAATGGTTCGGAATCGAATTCGATATATTTGGAAGAACATCTACTGAAAAACACACTAAAATAACGCATGACATATTCAACGCATTATACAAAAATGGCCATGTTGTTGAAGAGGAAGTAGAACAATTCTACGATGAAATAGCGAAAATGTTTCTTGCTGACAGATACATAGAAGGCACTTGCCCATACTGCAAATATGAAGGCGCACGCTCTGATCAATGCGACAAATGTGGAAGACTTTTACAACATGGTGAATTGAAAGATCCCATAAGCAAGGTAACAAAAACTACTCCAATTCTTAAAAAAACAAAACATCTGTTCATCGACCTTCCTGGAATAGAAAAAAAGCTAGATGAATGGATAACAACAACTTCCAAAGAAGGTGCGTGGTCTGAGAATTCCATCAATATCGCAAAATCGTGGATACGTGAGGGACTGAAAAAAAGGGCCATAACCAGGGACCTTAAATGGGGGGTTCCAGTGCCACTCGAAGGATGGGAGGACAAAGTGTTCTATGTCTGGTTTGATGCACCGATAGGATACATCTCGATAACGGCTAATTTAACTGATGATTGGGAAAAATGGTGGAAAAATCCTGAACAAGTCGAATTATACCAATTTATGGGCAAGGACAATGTACCTTTTCATACAGTAATATTTCCTGCGACCATGATAGGAACTGGAATGCCATGGACAATGTTACATCACATCAACACTACAGAATTCCTTAATTATGAGGACGGAAAATTCTCAAAATCAAGGCATGTTGGAGTATTTGGCGATGATGCCATGAATTCCGGAATTCCAAGCGATGTATGGAGATATTACTTATTATCGAACCGACCGGAAAAAGCAGATACCACTTTTCTGTGGGAAGACTTTACAGATAAAAGTAACAACGAGCTTCTGGCAAATCTTGGTAACCTTGTAAACAGGACATTGGTTTTTATTGACAGGAATTTCAATGGTGACGTGCCCATACAAACTTCTGATGAAGATGATAAAAAATTCACAGACATGCAAAAAAAACTGATACAGGAAATAACCTATGAACTCGAAGCAGTAAAGATCAAGGATGCGTTACATAAAGTGATGGCTTTTTCCAGAAATGCAAACAAATATTTTCAGGACAGCAAGCCATGGGAAAAGATAAAGACAGATGAAAAAAGAGCAGGAACGATTATGGCAATACTTGCAAATCAGATCAAGGATCTTGCTATACTCACACAACCATTCCTGCCTGCAACAAGCATTGAGATAACAAAACAAATGAACCTCGGGCCGACCAATTGGAACAATCTTGGAAAAGAAATAGGGAGTGGCCACAAGATCGGTAAACCAAGCCCAATATTCAGGAAACTGGAACCAAAGGAAATAAACGAATTGAGAACACAATTCACAGGAAGCAGTAAAGGTAAAAAAACACAGGATGAAACCAAACAGCAAATCACTATCTCCGATCTGGATCTCGAAGTTGGTGAGATATTATCAGTGGAAAAACATCCGGATGCAGAAAAGCTGTTTGTTGAGAAAGTAAAGCTTAGCGATGGTGAACGGCAGATAGTATCAGGACTTGTGGGGCATTATAATGAAGAAGAACTTGTTGGTAAAAAAGTCGTCATAGTGAAAAATCTTGCATCTGCAAAATTACGCGGAATAGAATCACAAGGCATGTTACTTGCCGCAGAGGGAAAGGAGAGAGAACCTATGCATGATGGGAAAGCGGCATTTGAACAAGGTGCATTGGAAGCTATTTTCTGCGCTAAGAGTAATGTTGGAGATAAGATAGCCATAGTTGCAAAAGGCAACAAAACACAGACAGACGTTCCAAAAAAGACAATCACAATAAAGCAATTTGAAAAAATAACCATAGAAGTGAAAAATTTTGATGTTGTTTCTGAGGGATCGCAACTGGAAACCCAAAGCGGAGAAAAACTGAGGATGAAAAATATTAAAGAAGGAATAGTTGGATAGCATAAGTGAGATTGCACAATATCAGGTAGATAATAGATGAAAACATCAACAGCGCTCATCATTTTCGCATTAGGTACGATAGCGATGATGGCATTTTATTCTTATGAAATCCCATTGTTTATAGTGCTGGGAATAGGCTCAATCGCAGCACTGGCAATAGACAAATGGAAAAACCTGAAAAGATTTTTGATTGCGCTTGTTGTCGGCGGAATTTGCGAGAATACGGCCGTAGCACTCGGGGCATGGAACTACACCAACGCCGCATTCATATTCACCCCATTATGGCTGCCAGTAGGTTGGGGAATGTCTACAATCCTTCTTGAGGAGGCATTCTCAAAAGACGTGCCTGCGAAATTTTCAAAAAGAGCCATAGCGCTTGCTTTTGGAGGCACATTGCTTGTAGGGATTAACGCATCGCATGAATTTTTTATTTTGGGATGTTTTGCATTTGTAACAATTGCGCTTTTTGCCCTGAAATACTATAAAATGACCGAAATTCGAATTGGGATCATGGCAGCAATATTCGGAACGGTTATGGAGAGCGTGTGTATAATAAGCGGAAACTGGCAATACAGTGCTGCCATGTTCTGGACTCCACTATGGCTACCGCTGTGCTGGTTTAATGCATTTCTCATTATGAGAAGAGTAATCCGCATAGGCGAGAAATAGATCTACAAGAACAAATTAGCAATAGAACAAAATAAAGAAAATTTAAAAATCAAACAAGAACGCCATTAACTAAACCATCCTGCCCAACGCGGTTGGTTACACGTACTTTTCCAAGCGAGGTTTCCAGGACAGCTCCCCTTGTTATGATGTTTCTTCTTACATATTCAGGATTGTGACTCTCAAGAACTTTTATTATCTTGACTGCTTTTCCCTTACCATCTTTGCACAGTACATTAACTGAAGACGCTTTTTTGATTTTTGTGCGCGTTTTTCCACCCCTAAGTCTTGCAGTAACCTGTAGCACTTCATCGGCAACACGGGTAGATATAAAAGATCCGCCGATATGGGAAAGTTTCTTATCCCTAAATTTGCGTCTTCTTCCGCCAGTACCGCCACTTACCTTCTTATTATGTGGTTTGTGATATTGATCCATAAATATACCTCTAAGTAAAAATTATATTAGGGAATATGACGACAGGGGTTTTAAAATATTGGCATCAAACCAATAATAGGATTATATGCAAATCGCGAGGCTTACGGGTTCAGTTAGAATAGACGAACTAGATAAGATCATACAAGGTCTTGATGCAGTAGCAATAAACCCAGATCTTATAGAATCACTCGACGAGATAGACTTGGCATATCATCTTGCAAAAGCTTCTTTTGATAACAACAAAAACATAGGAAAAAAACTGAAATATGAGTTTCTTTTATGGCTGTCATGCACACGAGATATAAAAAATGCACTAAAAAAGACAGCACCGCATAGTACGAAAGATTTCATATTGATCATGTTTTCTGGAAAATTTGCACTTGTGCATAAAATGATAGGAAAGAAAAAACCACTAAAGTTAAAAAAGAAAGGTAGTCCAACCAGACTTGAAAAGATATCACTCGCAAGAATAATTTCATGAATGACTATCAAATAAATCATAATCCAAGTTGTTTTGCCAAAACGTCTTTGTCAATTGGAAGTTCTATACCAAGAACCCGATGGATAAAAATGAACATGTCAATGACATTCGATTTATCTTTTGTTATTTTATCTGCCATTTGTCTGATTGTGAGTTCTTTACCAATAAGCTCGTAAAGCATGAGACCTTCTTTACCGTAACGCTTGTAGACTGAATAACCATCATCCCCATATTTCTTGCGTACATCTGTCCTTGACAAGGGCTTCATTATGATCATCCCATTCTCCATCATATAGGCAAGTGTTTCGATTATATCGTAAAGAGGAATGTCGAGTTTTAGGGTTATGTCAAT
>Ga0180007_10003221_pt1 | contig 18419 bp, 23 predicted proteins | sample MM_PC_MetaG_FD_121122 | JGI IMG/M metagenome (GOLD analysis project Ga0180007, IMG submission 121122) | Groundwater microbial communities from the Aspo Hard Rock Laboratory (HRL) deep subsurface site, Sweden - MM_PC_MetaG | ecosystem: Environmental > Aquatic > Deep subsurface > Groundwater... | reverse complement strand
TCCTTTCTAATCACTTTCTAAATGCAACGCAGTCATAAACTGAGTAAACATTTCTCTTGTTGGGTTATCGACTGGTGTTCTATAAGTAGTTTTACCAGTTTGAATTATTTGTGATACCATATCTATTTTTGTTACGTGGTCGTTACTTAGAGGACCAAAGAACTCGTCTATTAATACGGGAACATCCCAGGAAAGCAGCGAATACAGGTCGTACTCTCCCAATTTCTGGCCACCCCCTACCTTCTTTCCTTGTGTAGGAGCCAGTGTCTTACTAACGTAACCACCCATGCCTCTAGCATGAATTTTTTTCTCCGATATATGTTCCAATTTTACAACGTATATATACCCTACCCCAACTGGTTTAGTAGTTATTCCATACGTATCCAATTTCAAAGGATATTCTGTTTTAAGTCCTAATACTCCTAGTGCACTTATTATATTATCGCTAGGTGCGTTTTTAAAAGGTGGAACTATTATAGGTATAAATTTATTTTCCTTTGTTTTTTCAGCTAATTTTTTATATTCATTGTCAGATAGAGATTTCAATTTTAGTAATATTTTTTTACTATACATTTTATTCTCAGTATTATCTAATAACGCCATTACTTTTTCATATAAACTTATAAAATCTTTTCTCGTTTTAGAACCCATCTCGCTTGCCAATTTTCTAGATATTAAACCTGTATGCATTTCAGCTAATTGTCCAGGGTTCATTCTATTGATGATAGATAGTGGGTTATAAATCATATCTATTCTTTCACCCCAAGGAGTCAGCGGCATATCCTCATCTTTTTCTATTATAGCAACAACTCCTTTATTAAAGAATCTGTTATTTAACTTATCACCTTTTTGCAACACTAATTCCTGTTGAACTGTAAACCTAACTAAAATGCCAGGAAATTTTTCTTTTTGTTCTTTGAATGAACCTTTAGGGTATTCCTTGTGTAGCAATTTATAGTTTCTAACAAATTTTTTATATATAGGTAGTAATTTCTCAGGCATTTCGATTTCTTCGGGAAGATTATTATAGATTTCAATTTTAGTTATTATGCCACCGTCACATCTTTTGTTTGTGTACGATTTAATGTCTGCTATGGTCTTAGAAAACGCAATTAATATATCACCCCTTTTTAATTTATCTCCAACGTTAGCAATATAGGCGACATCGTCTTCTTCTGATAGAAACGCATTGTATTCTTCTATGTGTAATGATACAAATCGTTTTGCTGCTGACTCGCTAATAACCATACCATCTTCAAAATTATAACCTTTCCAAGGCATAAACGCGACTAACATATTTAAACCATTAGATATAACACCATCTTTTATATTTGCACCTTCTGCAATTATTTGATTTACTTTAACTTTAGATCCTACCTCGACTGTAGGTTTAAATATACTTAACCCATTTTTTCCTTGCCCCGATCTTATTACATCGGGTGTTATACTTACGTGTACTAATGACCCACCATTAGATTCAATTGATATTATAGAACTAGTTATTTCAACTATCTTTCCATCAACCGGAGACTTTCTAATAAACTTACTAGATAACATAGAAGTTAATAAAGATTCGTACCCGCTTTGAACGGCTGGGTTTTCTAAATATTTCAATGGAAACGCTTGCTTCGCTTGTCCAGACGCCATGTTGATTCTAGCACCTTCGTTCATATTCACATAAGGAATCATTGAAACCGTTGTGCTTAGAATATCACTAGGTGATACTTTACTAGGATCTTTTACCGTAAATGTACCTCTAACATTACCTATAGATGCACCCATAGATAAATGCTGTTGAATACCTATATTAGTCCCTTCAGGGGATTCTAATGGATCTATATTACCATAGTATGAGTAATGTATATTTCGAGCACTTATGGGGAAGGCATCCGTATTAGACACCCCACCTATTCCAATGGGAGTTATTCTAGTCAACATTGATAATTCTTCTAACGGATTAATACTTTCAAATGGCTGCAAATTTTGAGATTGTTGAAAATCAGAAAATACCTTTTTACCATCCACATAAAATTTAGCATTTTCGTCTCCACCTAATCTTTTAGATAAATATTCAGAATAAGCAGCTTTAGCTTGTTTTTGAATTAACGAACTGAATAATTCAGATAATCTAATTCTTAGTCTAGATAAGTCGTTTCTATCATCAACTCTACCATTAGCAACATTCTCGGATATATATCTTATAATACCTTGTATCTCAATGGGATCGTTTCTAGATTGTAGAACTTCAACCTCAATTGGAGTTACAGAGTTTTTCCATGCATTATCTACCAAGTATATGCAATTTCTATTTCCAACATGCTTAATAATTACGGATTCCCAAAACTTAGTTGAATAAAAATCGCTTTCTGTAAAGTCGTTCGGAAAACTACTCATAGATCTTTTTATTGATTCTACAAGTTCTTCTTGCACGTTTGTTAATTCTTTTCTGAAATTTAAAAACTTTTCTGGTCCTAATTTGAAATATGTATTATCTGTTTTGATTGGGGTTATATCGTATTCAGTTATACCAAATAGTTTCATTGCTTCATGGAATCCCATTTTATAACCCAACAGCATTATTAAAGGTAACTTTAAACCTTGAATGTGTATAATTAAATAAGAGCCTTTACCTAACTGTTTACTTATAATAGAAAATGTAGTATACGAAGATTGAAAACCACCCATAAAAGGTTTCCAGAAAAAAATAGGATATGATACTATTTGACTTACTAGTATTTTATCTTGACCGTTTATAGTAAATGTACCATCTTCGTTCATATGCGGTAAATCAATCTCTATTTTGTGTGATACACCATTATCATCTTGTAATTCTATTTTATATCTATCTTTAATGGTAACATCCAATTCTCCAACCGTATCGCTAACTTTTTCTTTAATTACCATACCCTTGAACTTTAATGGTACAACCTCGTCGTCTAAACCCTTAAATATATTTTCTATATCTCTAGGTAAATTTTCTGAAAATTCTCTTTTTCTTAATTCTATAATGTGTTTTGGATTGACATTATCCGTTAGTTCGGATGGAGATGCCCACGTAATAAATTCGTTCGTAGAGGATGAAACCACCTTGTCTTTTACTAAAGCATTTTTAGTATATTTATCGGTTAAAGTTTTTACAACATTTCCACTCTTACTCAATAACGATTTTGTTAACGAATTAGTTTTATCAGCATTACCTACGTTCTGGTATATGGCAGCTTTAACAGCTAATAAAGCGGGATCTTCAGTTTTATCATTGACAGTGTTTAAGTACGTGTTTACAATCTGTTTTGTTTTTTCTTTATCTTCAACGTTCGATACATTTGATGCATTTGTAGATACAGTGTCAATTTCTTCTTGTTCTGAGTCGTATTCATCTGTAGACTGTATCTTCTTCATCAACGCTTTAATTCTACCCATATTAATCTTTTCTTCTTTATCGTATATCAATATGAATTTAGAATCCATCGCTGTATATAAAAACAAAACAATTTGATCGAAAGGTAGTGATTCTCTTTTACCCAAAAACATATAGTATAACATTTCATATATTGGATAAAATTTACGATTTTCTATTTTTTCAGGCAAACGATTATCCATATTTATACTATACAATAATATTCTATGAAATTGACCAGATGGTATACTATCAATAGAATCTATAATACTTGTTATAAAGGTATTACCCGGACCGGCCTTAAACGATCTATAATTTCTTTTTTCCAATACAGTATCTATAAACATACTCGCATCAAAATAAAAATTGTTTCCATATAAATCTGAATAATCCCCACCTAACACACCTTTTTGAGGAATTAACTTATTATCCATCAATTCCTTTCTATAATCGGAAGTTAAATATGTAGCATATGGTGTTTTAGTTTGTGGAATTACTATATACTTTACATGTTTAGGTTCTATACCCATTAATCTGTAAGAATCCAAAAATGCATGATTCTCAGGTAAAAAGAAAAAACTATAATTTTTTCCCTTGTATCCTTTTGACGGAACCATTACATCTTGAATTGGTCTGAATAATCTAAGATCGTTAATTCTCATTATTTGATTACCTTTTTATATCAATATACTTACCAGTTTTATCTGCACCTATTACTTTAGTTGTATTGTATATATCATCAAAACTTCTATCTTCGTTTACTATCTTTTTAGGCTTGGCCTTATTATTGGATATTTCATAATGAGTGTGTCTAAAGGGTAATTTGGCTTCGTTTTCTAAATTAAACATTTACTTTCTCTTCTTGTCTTCGCTAATAGGTATACCCATAACGATTTTTTCTATTTCACTTGGATCTGCTCTATCAGCAGTCATACCGGCTTTAACTGCCTGACCAAAATTCTCAAAGGCTATCCCTAGGGGATATGATATCAAAGCGGGCAACGATTTAATTGAAAATTGTTCGTAATCGAATGGTTCGACCAATCTAGCGGGTTTTTGTGGATCTTTTTTAGCTCGTAGCACGTTTGATATTAGAACTTCTAAGTGAACTGAATCCCAACCTTTCGTACCTGACAACGTATCATAAAACGCATTATATATACTAGGTACATTAATAGTAGGAACCTTTCCAGAAATAAGTTCTTCTAATCTTTTTGTTACATGTGAATAATCTAGTGAGGACGAATCAACCTTAAATAACTTATCACCGTTTTCATAGTTAATAAGTATATCATTTCCTTTTTCAGAAATATTAGGTGTCTTATAAATATAAACTGGCCTATCAATGCCAACTGAAATTGTTATATCATCTAATTTTAATATAAACTGACCCACAGGTAAGTCAATAGTTGTAGACGTTTGATTAATTTTATATTTATCTTTAAATATCGATCTATCAATTATTATTTGTATATGATCCGATCTGGCTAATAAGTCGAAATCATCTTGGCCTACTCTAGTGTTTACTTTAGGAAATAGATTATCTGGTACATTAGCCATAACATCTTTAACTATATCTGGAGCTACTAATCTAACAGCACCACCCGTGTGAAATTTTTTCATGAAACTTTCGGCCAGACTACAAACCTCCTGTGCACTCACCAATCCAACATTAGTAGAAGACACCTGTGATAATAATTTACCATAGCAAGTTCTACATATATTTTTAGTTCTACAGAATATAGGACTTCTAAGATGAACGACGCTACCAATCATTTTTTCCGATATAGGAATTACTTTTCTATTTTCGACTACAAATCTACCGGATAATCTCTTATATACATCCTTTGTTAGTTTTATATCTAATGTTCTTTTTGTATAACAATCTGGATTATTAATATCTGCTCTAACATTGCCAATAACAAATATAGCCTTTCTGAACATATATCCACCCTCGGCAGTACCTAAAGCTTTGCTAATAAGACCATCTCTAGAACTTGCCGAAGCATCAAAATATTCTCTAGCGGTAAAACCCCCCGCAATAGCTGGTTTAACAACAAACGGATTACCCGATGGGTCTTGAACCGTACCTTTAGAAATCATTACTTGTCGTAACTGATCTGATCCTTTCGAAGAACCAGAATTGATATAATTGTATAGATCGGGTAGTTTATTCTTAAGATGTATCTCCATTGCTGTGTTCATTTGATCTATTATTGCAGATTGTTTATTTATATCCGTTTCCTTTTCCAGAGCAAGTTTCAACTTTTTGATATCAGGTGATAAATTAGTTAACATATCCAATGTAATAGTTTGTGGTTTAACTGTACTATAATAAAAACCCATTCTTAATAAAGAGTCTATTGTTTGTGCAAAGGCACTTTCACTCTTTTCTATTATATTGGCTAATATAGGATTAACTACTTCTTTTGTTACCGCTTCATCCACAAATGGATATGAATCGGGCAACGCCTCGTTAAATATAAATCTACCTACAGTGGACCTTATTAATTTACCTTTATATTTTAACGTTACAGTCGTATCTATAGAATATCTACTCAACTCAGAAACATCATTTATAGTTTTAGAACTAACAGATGGTTCGGCTTTAGTTAATACATATAATCCAACTAACATTTCTTTTGACAACTCAAAGTTGGTAGAATTCATATGTTGGTTTGACGAAACAGATAACATCTTCTTTAAGGCTTGTTGTTGGGCTTCTTCTGATATGGGAACGAATACGGCAACCTGATCCCCGTCGAAATCCGCACCAAAACCTGCAACCGCACTAGGATATATTTCAATAGTTTCACGATCTATTAATCTAACCCTCATGGCTTGGATTCGATCTCTTCCAATATTAGGATCTCTTTTAATAATAACTACCTTATCTTTATCAACAATCTCTTTTTGGGCAACTTTTCCCACAATATCCATTATAATATCAGGAACTTCATATCCCTTATTTATAAAGCCTAATAATTTTCTACATTCATCGACTGTCAGTTTATCGACCATTTATTTCCCTCTTATTCTTTTCATCATATATTTTCTTTTTCTATCATTCCAATGTGCAACTAAATTTCTTAAAGTTTGTTTACATCCTTCTGGGTTATCGGTACCATTACATAAGTTCATTCCAGTTCTAATTTTCATCAATGCTTTAGTTACCGATTTCTCTTTGCATCCCCACAATTCCCCACCTTCTAATTTATCGCATTTGCGTTTAGTATCCGCTTGCCATATTGCTAAAGCTTCAGCATCAATTTTAGCAGTAACTTCTCCTACCGGGGTTCCCGATGACTTAGTTCCCTCGGGTGGTAAATCTTGAAGCGTTGGTTCTTCCGAGTAATCATCAGAATCCTCCTCGCTAGGTTCTTTGGATACTAGGTCAGGAACGTCATTCTTAAATCTTTCTATATCGGATTTTAACTTTTTAGCCCTTTCTACTAACGCGTCTTTCGTTTGTTGGGGTATTTCATCTTTATATTTTAATTTAGCGTAAGCATTTACCAAATTGTTATATCTGCGTTTCATGTTCATTAATGTTATTCTTTTAGTTGTACCTCTAACTAACGCAAATATAGCTGGGGTCAGTAATGCACCGACGTATCGCAATATATTATAGACTAAAACTAAACCTACTAAACTTTCGTTTAATTTTTGTTTGTATTCTATTTTTTCATTTTCTGTTAAATCTGAATTATCTATTCTGGATTCTAGTTCTGAGATTACGACACTTCTGTTACGTTTAAAAAACTCATAGTATTCTATTTTTTCTTCTTGTGTAATTTTCATCGATTACTCCATAAGTGTCTCTTTAGATAGAAACTCTCTAGCGGCTGTATGAAATTCTTCAGGGATATTCCCAGAATAAGGCGAATTTAACACACCGTATATAATATTAGGTTCAAACAAAGCCACGCACATTCTAACGGGAATACCAACGGTTCCCATTTCTAACTTAGGATTAGGACTAATAACCGATCTACCAGAAAAGTCAATACGTTTACCCAACATTAACTTTCTAATCATACCTTGTTTTTTAGAAATAGATGTACGTATTAGTTCATACAACTCTCTCATCACCATTTGCATTTTATAAGAAAGAATGTCGAATATTGGACCATGAACTGATTTCAACTGAGAAGCCAACGTTATACATTTTATATACAAATCCGTAAGATCATGAATTGCTACTTTATTTAAATCTTCCATAACAGATACTTCTCTGAACACTGGAGAAATAATTATCAGTTTGTTCATAAAAAAAAGATCCTTTTTGATAAAACTATAAAATGTATTTATGATTTTACCTCTAGAAGGAGTATCGGGATTTCTGAATCTCAACTTATGAATATTTTCTATAAGCGATCTCATACCCATAATATTACCATCTGGATCTTCAGCTAACTCCCCGTTGCTATCCAATGAGAATGTTTTCTCACCAGATAGCAGTTGAGGAATCTTTCTTTCTATTGTCTTACTCAATATATCGTATATAACCGGATGTATTATTTTACAATTTAAATCAATCCAAGACATATTCTTAGATCTTTCTCTAGATCCGTCTAATCCAAATATTTCTTCAGACATTAGACCGTGAGGATGGTAATTATAAGAATTACTAATAAACAACTGGGAAGATGTTACAGGTCCTAGTAATTTATTTTCTTTTATGTATTTGTCTAGATTGATAATTGTAATCATTTATTTAACCTTTTTTATCAGTAAACATTTTTATTATATTCTTAGGAGACAACGATAATAATAATTTACCAATTCTATCTTTGACCGATGGGTGCTCGTCTTCTAACGATGGTTCCATTATTAATCTACATTCTTCCTTGGATAAATCTTTACACATTAATTTCTTATAGTACGAATCTAATTTTTTTAGAGCCGATTTCAATTGAGATCCATATCCCAATTTTTTAGCATAACTGTCAGCATAAAATTCGTGTCGTCTACCAAAAAATTGAGCATGCACGATCTGAGCAGCATAGTCTCCCAACATGTAAGTAACAATGGCTATCATTATTTTAGGACCATTTGGTATTAAAATTACTATTGGCACTATTAAACTAAACAATATCGTTGTGGCAATAGAATTATATATGATATGTTTAGTTATATGGTTTTCGACTTTATGTCCATATTCGTGACACAAGATACTAACAACTTCATCGTCAGCTAATAACTTAACAAGACTACTTGTTAAAAACAAGTCGTTTCCACCCGCAAAAAACGCATTTGGTATTTGATCTTTAACAACATAGACCTTTAAATCATCATTTTTAGTAAGTTTTGTTATTAGTTTTGTATATTTAATACTCTGTACACTATCTTCTTTAATATTACTTCTTCTTATATATGTACCTACTATTGAACTAATAGATGTAATGACACCTACAACTACTCCAAATATCACACTAAATAAACCAAGAGATGGGTCTTCCTGTAATAATCGTTCCTCTATATATAATTCGGATATGTATTTACGCATAGTTCTATCCTCTTTTGTATATTTGTCCTAGAGAATAGATTTAAGTTTTAATGGTTAATAATACCTGAACTTTCAAACTTAGACATCATCGGACATGTCCATATACAACCCTCACAGCATTTCTCTTTATCGAATCTATATAGATTATGTACTGATTTATTTATAGTTCCATTTTCGTCTAGTAAATCCGTGAAGTCGATTTTAGGTAAGTACTCACCACGAATACGTAAACATAGTCTCATTCTACCATCACTATCAATTGTTATATTATGCAACGTATCTTCTATACCACAATCGGTCATTTGGTTTGGTAAATAATCATAAACCATAGGTAATATCTCATTTTTCATATGGATCTTATAATCTGATTCAGCTAATGTCCTGAGTATACCCTTAATTTTTTGAGATTTGCTTACAATCAATGAATCATCTGTAATTGAACTGAAGTCATACCATTCGTTCTTAGCCGGTTCTATAAAAGTAATAGACGATGTGATACCCTCGGAAGATAATATTTTAACTGTATCGATCAGATAATCCATATTACTAGAATCAACTGTTATTTCTGCTACTGGATCATCTACTAAGTCTAATGCTATCAACTCTTTAAGAAATTCAAACCCAGATGCCGACTTAACTATAACGTCATTGTCTTGATCTAATGAGTAAAAACCGGGGTCTACACTAGCAGTAAACCCCTTAACTTTACTACCCAATTTACCAAAAAATTCATGAATCAGTGACTGAATTCCAGGATTACAACTAGATATAATTGTATAATTAATTCCTATATCATTACAATGTTTTATTATTTTCCACATATCTTTACGTAAAAACAACTCACCACCGTAATTAACTAGAAATACATCTTTGTTGTGTTTATACAATCTATCTACACATTCAATCCAATATTCAGTATCTTTTTCAGATTTAAAATAATCACTTTTGTCCGGGTACGACATGGGTTTATTTTCATAATTAATATTACCGCTTATTCTACAATAAAAACAGTTTAGATTACATTTTCTAGTAAATAGTAAATTGGCTATTTTTATTGTTTTTTCTGGGTGATATATGTGTTTATATTCAGGATTATCGGGTGGAAAAATCTTTTCACTAGCCCGCCATCTGTTTTTTGGTTTAAAGAAGCCCATAAGTCACAAATACTCCTATAATCGTAACCGCTATAATTATTAGATCGATTTTAACCATTAGTTTATTTTCAGATTCATTCATCATATGAAGTTCTCGCTGATAACCATTAATAACACCCCAAGGGAAAAACCTATAACCAAAAACATGATGTAGTTAATTATCAACTCTTTTCTTGTTATTTGTTTAAATGGCGATTGTGGTTTATCGGTCATATTAAAACCTTCCTATTATGTAATAACTACTTGACAACATACCGGCAACAAATCCTACAAACCATGCTAGAATACATTTGATTATTAATTTTTCTTTTGCTATTTGTTTAGGAGTTAAATTTGGTTTTGGAAACTCACCCTCCCTCGTATATGGTTTAGGAATCTCATCCTCTCTCAGATATCTAATAGGGGGAGGGGTTGGTCTAGGTAATTCTTCTTTGGGCATTGTTTTCCACATATTCATTAGAATTAATCACTTTCCGTTTTTTCGGTTACCTTCTTTTTAAGGCATTACATCCCTAACACCCTAACAATACAAGTAATATAATTACCAATAGAACTATAACACACCCAATATTGTCGTTAACATCATTAAGTTTTTTCTTAAGGTCTCTATCATCCATGATAACTAAAAATACTCGCTTTCCGCCTTTTCGGCCATCTTTAAAAATGAATTATCTAGTTCACCATTATATAACAGTGAGAAGTAATTAGCAAATTCTCGTTCTAATATATTATTCGATATTTTTTTCAATTTTTCGCCATTGTAAATAGACGATAAACTTCTTCTAGCTGAAATCAAAACACCAATAATAGAGGATAGTGATTTAAATCTGACTAGTGGCGATTTGAACCCAAACATTCTTTTATTATCATTTAAAACATACTCTGGTGACCTAATGTTATACGACGACTTCATAGCGACACCCTTGGGTTCGTCTACATATTCTACAACCTTTTTACCTTTTATCAAATGAACATTTCTACTGGGTAAAGATGGGCAAGATGTTAGAAACGACGATATATTTGGAAATCTCTCTGGAAACACATCTTCTACTAATTCTCTTAATAACACACCTGCCAAAATAGTATGTTCCGGTGGCATTTGTAACAAATGTTTATAATTAATACCGAACACTTTACTAAATATAGGTAACGTTACCAATTTAACATGCGGATATATATCATCAATTTCATCTAGTCTATCGCGGATATCATTAAACCCGTCATCCGACACGCAGTACTTAGATGCCAATATATCCATTCCACTCTTCGCACATCTACCAATCAAATCCGAACAACAATAAATCGAAAACGAGTGTTGGGAATTAGAACCAGTGGAGTATATATCTTCTGGACCAAAGAATGTTTCCCCATATATAATGTCATTATTATGAACGGATTTCATCAGCCATCTAATAGAATTTTCAACAGTATTAATTATAAAGGGAATAGGGTTTTTATCCATTTCCAATATAGCAATTAAATTTGCGATAATATAGTTGAATACTCCCATTATATGACTATCTGGTGCATCTGTACCACGCAATTGACAGAAATCCCAAATATACTTATCTCTCATCACTGTTCTATATGTGAGAGAACATACCAATTTAAATATTTTATTTTTTAATCCTAATCTTTTTGCATTTCCCGATATCTGTTCCAATATTTTTATATGCAAATTATCAGGTAACTTCATAGTGCTATCACATGATATAATTCCGTATATCTTTAAACACACTGATAAAATAATAATACACTCTATATCTTCAGCGGTAAATACAATACTAGTTTTTGTCGTTTTGGTTTTATCTAAATAACCAGAAAAATCTATATTTTTAGATTTAACATACGCGGCAGAGTGTTTTAATAAAGCATCAACTCTGCTTTCAATTATATCATAACTATGATTATTGTTGATATAGTCACAAATAAATCTTTCTATCCAGTTTGAAAATCTAGAATGATTAGTATTTATGTCGTCCAACAATTCTTCTACCACATTAAAGTTATTAGTTAACGACGTAGTTATTAACTTTAAATTACACAACAGTTTCTTATTACCATTCTTATTGTTGTATAAAAACCATAACCTATTTTTTGTATCCGTTTCATTCTTTTCTACTTGTATCATTTTATCTCCTATAAATTATTATGAAGAAAAAGAGATTGTTTCTTATTTGAAAAACAATCTCGCCCTAGTCATTGCATATTAATAATACTATTTCTAGCAACTATCATCAACTGTATCGCATGTATGTGATATCTAAAATCGTTTAATCTATCACTGTCTGTTTCTATTTGTGCGAATGTGTTCCAAGCATCTACCAAATCGTATAGTATACGCTGTTCGTCTCTATCGGAATGTTTTTCAATTTGTTCTTTTGTTAATTTCATGTTTTTTAAGTCCTTCTCTATTTATCCGTACCACGCACCAGCTAACCAGTCTGGTTCTGTACCTGGAATATTATACGTATCACAAAATAACTTAAAATTATCTATATCTTCTTGTGTTATTTTTGGGTTTTCAGTTATTTGTTTCAGTTCACATATAGCAGTTCTACTGTTCTCTAATTCCGATCTATTAATGTAGATAACATAATCATGGTAATCATTATATTCATCTCCAAAATTTCTCCATAGTGCAAAATCCTCAGGTAAATTTATATTTTTACACATAGATTCAAATAATTCGTCAATATCATCTACATCTATATTGAGTTTCGCAGAAGCATCTTTCATAAAATCGTACTCAGATATATCATATTCGTCAAATACTTCTGGTCCTGTAACTGCACCAGGATTCTTTTTTGGTAATATTTTACCATAGCACACCATCGTTGATACCCATGAACTCATTTTAACTTATCCTCTCTTTCTCTAATGTATTTTAAAATCACAATTGATTGCAAAGCAATCTCATATTATACACACAGGCTTCCATAATACACACGCAGAACGTGAGGTGTCAATTGTACCGGGACTAAATACACAATACTTATCCCGAAACGTATCGCACGCGGGAGGGATAATATAATTAGAAAAAATATCATTATATATCTAGGTTTAACTCTATAACCAAGAATAACTAACTTCAATTCATTATATCTCCCCTCCAATAACAGCACCCAATAATGAAACTGCTAGTTGCCCATATCGCTTGATTTTTAAAATCACATTCTTGTATATTGCAACATATACAATTATAACGAATGACATTTACAGTTTCATTATCAACTACTTGGATAATGCCCATATTATTATACCATATATATTCGCCATATTTTCCCAAATAAAACCTCATATTATATCTCCCACCCATAATCTACACATAACATAATTGTTCCATGGTTGCGCAATTACAAGTTCTTTCATTACTCTTAATGATTTACAAACATTACGTTTACCGCAATATCGACATACGTTGCAATATCTCATTCCATTACTATACATGTTTAATATAGCATAGTTTGTTAAATCGTGGTCGTATGTATTGTTAAAATACAGTCTCATTTAATAATACCTTCTAGTTAAACAAACCGTAATAATTTCCAACAAGTATTAATCATATAATTATCTTGTGGTTCGGTTACCATAAGCTTCTCCATATCAGAAATATTTTTACAACTATCAACCTTATCACAATATTGACACATATCACCGTGATACATGTAGTCTCTATATTTTATTAACATGTCATACTTAACATTAGGTATATATAAACCATCAATACATAATCTCATTTTATAACACCACTTCTCCATGAACTACAAATAAACATGTTATTAGCAAACACATAAGCATATTTACACGTAGAAAATTTTTTACAAACCAACTCGTTATATCTTATGACCACAACATCTCTTATGTGTACATAGGTGGTATCTTTGAACACATGAACTTTCTTCATTATAACTAATTTCATCTAATTCACCAACAAAAAAGTTTTGATTCCGTAAAACGGAACCGGGCCTTTATTTCCCTATTTACAAACAAACAATACTTAAATGTATTTAATATTAATATATATAATAAATTTAAGTTTTTGAAAAAACAGCAATATAACACGAATTGATATATTGCTGTTTTTTCATACCTACTCATTCGGCCATAGGATGTGGGGCAGTCTTCCCATCGCGAGCAAGACTACCTACAATCCTATATGATGGATATTTTTCACCAGCCCCATCATATGCACTGTTAGTAACAATAGGTCTACTTTTTTTCTGAACTTGGTTGTCGTTGCTGTCGGGTTGGTTTGTTTTCTTCATTCTCTTTACCTTTCCGAATTGGGACTTTAAAAAAGCACGTTGCGGGATTCGAACCCACGTAACTTGATTTGCAGTCAAGTGCCTCGCCTCTCGGCCAAACGTGCATTATACTCAACTTCTAGGTTTCCTCAACTCAACTAACATTTGCATTTCTGATTCTGTGAATGGTCCATAAATACTAGAGAATTGTCCACACATAGTATTTATGTATGGTTGTTTTGTTTCAGTGATACTTACTAACACACAGATGTTAGTGAACGCTTGTTCCCTTGTTTCGATGTTTGTTGTACTTACAACATCGGTTTGGTTTGGGGTATCCAGAGACACCGTGCACACGAAAAAGCTGATAATCACTAACCCAATAACTATACCCTTTACGTTTGGATTCATCATGATAAAATCCTTTCTTTTTGAAATTGTTTTATAATACAAGATCTTTTGGTACGAACTCGGCGCATGTTTGTAATCTATTTGGGTTGATGTTAGGGTAATTATCATCCATTATTACATACATTTTTAGTTTGCATTTATCATGTTGTGGTAAATAAAGTTTGCAATATGAACACTGTGGTCGTTTATTATAAAATTCAGGGTGATTCATTATTCTAGCAGACGTTTCAAGTTTCACTTTTGTTATATAACTGTTTTATCTTTTTGAATTGTATGTTCAGTTTCGTACTCTTTCAATCTTAATTCGTGATTATGTTTTCTATCAATGATTGTACAAGTAGTGATTGATATCGTCAACACAATCAGTACCAATCCTAGCATGATCTCTCCCCAATAACCACAAAGTTTCGCTTCTCGTTTTTCCGTTCCTGACATTGTTTTTTACCTTTCTCTATTTTAAATAATTATTAATACTCATTACAATTAAATATATATAATCAAAGTATCATCAGTTTAGTATACTTGATCTTATCTTTTTCATTAAGTGTAGTGTCTTTATTTATAATTTTATTTAAAGCATTGTAATACTTATAGGGTTTTTTCTTAAGTTTTGAATCGTCGTATGTTATTTCTAATAATTCAAATATATCACTCAAACCTTTTATTAACTGTTTTTCTCTTAAAGATTTACAACAAGAACCATATCTGAAATTTCTAAGCATTGGTAACATTTCATTCAATATTTTTTTATTTTTAGATAAATCTATCATATTATCTCATACGTTTCTTGGCAATACGCATACCTTTTCTAGAATATTTCTTCATGAGTTTCTTTTTCATCATCATAGCTTTACTTCTATATCTCTTGTATTTTTTGTATAAAGGATCGCCTTTTTTGTTTGCTACAGCCATACTCGCCTTTCCCGCAAACGCAGCTCTTTTCTGTTTCTTTTTTCTTTTTATTGTTGAGGATTTCACACCTTCTATATACGATTTTACAGAATCAATATAAGTTTGCTCCCACAGTTTAATATCAGATTCATCACAATTCACACAATGTTCTTCAAAGTCTTCTTCGTCAAATCCCTCATCATCTTCCTCATCTTCCCAATCATCATCTTCCTCATCATCTTCCCAATCATCGTCGTCTTCATTGGTGTCATCTTCTAAGTCATCTTCATCAATCTCTGATTCATCGTAGTCGTCTTCCATATCAGAGTAAGTCCTCATTTCTATCTCTTCGTCGTCACATGCTTCACAAGGAACATCCGTATAATCAGATTCCTCTATGAATTGTTCGGCTACAACTTCTTGTTTTTCAAAGTCTTTAAATAATGTGGATATTGCTGAATGTAAATAATCCATGATTGTTCTCCAGAAACCAATACTTTTATATTTATCCTGCTTTGTATTTTAAGTATCTCTCGATCCTGAGGGAGAGGTTGGTGATGCATTAACCGCAGTTTCTAATACACCTGAATTTTCGTAAACAACTGCACCATCTATTCTTACATTACCGCTAGAGTTTAGATTCATAGCCGATGAAGAGGTAGCATTTAGCGTACCACCCGCTTTCAAATTAATGTCATCTCCAGCCGTATAATTCTGATTACCACCGCTATTAACCTGTATATTACCGTCTACATCCAATGATAAGTTACCGCCGGTTCTTATATTTATATCCCCTTCAAAATCAATTTGTAGTTTTCTATCATCTATATCGACGTGAATGAAATCACCTTTATATGTTCGTATTAATAGTTTTTGTTTCTCAGACCGTTCATCCAATAATATAGTTGTCATGTTATCATCTATGGTGTAAGCAGACTCATAATTACCAGACGGGTCAGTACCACTCAACGTTCTTCGTTTTCCTGTTATTTCAATTCTCTGCGTATTCTCATCATCAGAAACAATTATAGATCTGCCCTCGGGAGTTTTTAGTACAGTTTGTACTTTACTAGGGTTAGTTATATCGGATCCATCAGGATTTTTAATATTCTCTACAGGTAGTTTTGCACATTCACAATTAAAAGACGAAAAAAAGAAAGGTGTATCTAAATTACCACGTTCGAAGAAAACCCATACATACGCTCCTACAGGGGGAGTATAAACACTACCCTGATAAAAAGAAGTTCCGCTTTGATCTTCTTCGTTTCTACCACCCATAGGTGAATTAGCAGGATAAGCAATTAAACCACTAGAGAATGGGTCAACTTCACTATCTATATCGTCCATCATAACATCGGGAATGAATACTCTTATTGCTCCGTAGTCTTTATAATCGGCTAGATCTACTTCTGTAACTCTTGCTCTGTAGAACCCGTAATATCTATCCATTATAATTACCTTTTAAATATATGTCAATCCAAACTTAATTAATTTTTCATACACACTCTTTGATTTTTTATACCAATAAGTTGAAAATAAATGGTTACCTTTCACAAATACCATTAATAACGTAGCAAACATTCTAGATAAATCTTCAAACATTGGGAGTGATATTATACCACCGTAATTAATAACACTAGTAGAAAACACATTTTCGCTCAGAGATATAATATTATTATCATTTATACACTTTATTGTGTCAGTTATAGATTTGAAATCGTAATCCAATTTCATTTCTTTATAATCTAAAAAATATTTGGATGCAACTTTATTTCTATAGATATCATTAGGTTTATTACCAAACATACCTTCATGTGTATACATAGCAATTATAAATTTTAATTTGGGAATCAAATGTCTATAAGAACCAATCATTCCTGATTTTTTACCAAACATTCCCATAAACGCACTATCTAAAAATAAAGAAACCTGATCTTCTAATCTATCGGTAAATCCACTACGAGACATTAACTTACTGAGAATTATAGTATAAGCAAAACACGCGTATACGTCTGGAGCAGAATAATCGGATAACAATTTAGCATCAATTGGTGCTAAATTAACAACACCTATTTTTTTGCTAGTCATAAACCCAGGTAAAGGGTAATCTTCCATCTTAGATACTAGTACATTATCCAATTCTTTTAATATTAACTTTCCAAATGGTAAAGTTTTCTCAGAACTGTACGTTTTCACCAACACCTTGAAGTAATTAATGGATTCTTCATCGGCTAAATACGGTTTCAAAGAACTTTCGGAAAAATCATATATATTAAAAAGGTTTTTATTACCCTCATACATTAAATCAAAATCATTTTTGGATATCATATTAATCTCCGAAAACACCACCATCTAAAATATCATCAGTATACGCAGGACAATCACTACAATCAATCTGAGAGTAAATATAAGTTATAGTTAGAATATCACCAGCCTCTAGTATACTATCCATTCCAGAACCAAGTGTACAATCATCGCTATCCCACGATATTATTGTTTTATATCTACCATCACTATCATACTGCAATACATAATCGTAACCATAAGACTGCGGTGTAACATATGAATTCAAATTCAAGGTTATAGACGAAGTGTTAGTGGGTTGATACTCTAACTCTACATACTCGTTAGCAATATCTATAGCAGTCAATGTAAACGTTTCAATTTTTTCTTGTAATTCACACTCGGTACTTGTTACACTAGTAGTAGTATTATTAACATCTGCCTCATTAATTATACCTTCTAATCTTTCTGCCTCTGCCATATCCATAGGATATCTTCTATAATATCTAGATTCATTCGTATTGGGA
>Ga0180007_10003220_pt1 | contig 18424 bp, 15 predicted proteins | sample MM_PC_MetaG_FD_121122 | JGI IMG/M metagenome (GOLD analysis project Ga0180007, IMG submission 121122) | Groundwater microbial communities from the Aspo Hard Rock Laboratory (HRL) deep subsurface site, Sweden - MM_PC_MetaG | ecosystem: Environmental > Aquatic > Deep subsurface > Groundwater... | reverse complement strand
TCAACCCAAGCAGGTTATCGGTAACACCAACATCAGTGGGCCAACCCCACACTCTCTGCGCCATTCATTCGCTGTGAATACCCTCAGACGGATAAAAGAACGAGGTGATTCACCACAGAACGCCCTACCTGTTCTTGCAGTATACATGGGACATAAAAAATACACCTATACCATCTACTACCTCAAGCTGATCGATGCCGACCAACACCGGAACCTCGTTGATTTTATGATTATGTACCCGTTAAAGCTATGAAGCTTACAAACTGTGTTCACCATTTTTTCGAGCAGTATCTGCCACGGATCAAAGGGTACGGTCCCAATACGATCAAGGCCTATCGAGATGCTTTTTCTCTTTTTTTACCTTTTGCCAGGGATGCGCTTGCTGCCCCCATCAACTCGTTGCAGCTTGAACAACTCACCCCAGAGTTGATTGTGGACTTTCTTGAGTGGCTCGAAAAAGAGCGGGAAAATGGTGCAAGAACCAGAAACCATCGACTGGCGGCCATACAATCCCTGGCCAAGATGATCCTCTATATGCATCCTGAGAAAAGAGATGTTGCCGTAAGAATACTGGATATTCCCCAAAAACGTTACCACAGGAATATCATCGGCTTTCTTTACCAGGATGAAATTCTGGCGGTCCTTGATTCCGTTAATCTCAACTCAGCGCAAGGCTTCAGAGATTATACCATTCTCAATCTGCTTTTCGACTCCGGTGCCAGAGCCAGCGAAGTGGCTGCACTCGATCTCGATTACTTTGACCCACAGCAAAAAACGTTGGCCATTCTCGGCAAGGGAGGTCGCTTCAGAATGATAAACCTCTGGCCGAAAACAGCTGACCTCCTTCGCAGGTATATTGAAAAGTATCGGGCCACACCACATACGCTCTACAGGAATCGTCTGTTTCTCAATCAGCGTGGAAAGGAACTTACCCGGCATGGAATATACCGGCTCTGTCGAAAATATCTGGAAAAAGTTCTGCCGCCAAAACGGTTGAAAGACCTCAACCCTGCCCACAGCTTCAGGCATGCCTGTGCTGTCAATATGCTTCTGGCCGGGTATCCCATATCAGACATTAAAAACCGTCTCGGTCATGAAAGCATCAAATCGACAATGATCTATCTACATCTTGATTTAAGCCACCGGGAGAGAATCCAGAAAAAGTTCATCACCCATACACAGTCTTTGCTCAATCAGGATGACAAGATAGATGAATTGATCAACTGGGAGAACAAGGAGGAAATTTTAAATTGGCTTGATAGCCTTTAGGGGGCATTTCGGTCACCAACAAGGTTGCCGGACAAGTAGGAAAAAGCCAAAAAAGTTATGTTGCATGGAAAAGAAGAATGACTTCTAAAAACAGCAAAACCATCTGAAATAAAAAAGAAAAATGCTACTATCTGTGGCGGTCAAAAAAGTCTCTTTATTTCAAGTAGATAGGCCAACTCGCAACATAACAGGAATTATGTTAACTTGCTGTATTCTTACAATCATTTTCCTTGCCATAACAAATCTCAATTTAAGAGAGCCTTAAAAGCAAAATTATTAGACCGCAAAAAAGCTGGATAAAAGCAGCCTGAGTGATATTATCTGTTTAAATCGCTGGATATAATTTTTTCAGACTTCAAATGGGCGTAAAACTATGCGTCTTTTAGGATGTCTACTCTTTTTGTGCATATAAAATAAATGATTGATTACAAACTCTACAGGCCGTTAAAAGTTTCCGGAATCGCCTTGATCATAGCAGGCATCTGCGGAGCATTTCTGCAAGTTGCCCTGCTTAACGATCCCCAATTTGACACATCATTCAATATATTTGTTACTACCGTATCAATATGGCACTTGGCCACTGGATTTGGAGTGCTTTCCCCAAAATACTGGGGATACATTTCCTAACCAGCTTTTGCATGGCACAATACGAATGTACCAAGCACTTATTGAAAGTTGCGGTGTCGAAGTATTTGTTAGTTACGATATTAACGAACTGAGTAGTATTCTCGGGGTAGATAAATCTGTATTGACCTCCGAACAAAACGCTTGAGTGGATGCGAACTACTGCTGATGCGGCAAGTTTGTTGGCACCGCCGTTGATTTAAAACTTTAACGCCTACTTCAATTACTTACCGTGATGTTACTTTGGAATTCAACTGCGCTTTTCTCATTGAAGATTTTCCGGCACGGGCAATTTGCCCGTGCCGGAGATGTACAAGTGAAGGGAGTTTTAGGAGCCGTTAAGAAATGAGCAATGTTTTTTGCGATCTCCACGCAGGCCAGGGATGGCCCTGTGTCACGGGCGCCATGGACGGCGCAAGTGCCCGGATCCTTATATCGTCTCTGATATCCAGAAGAAGATGTTATTTTATTCCAACGGTTTATATGACGCCGAAGGGATCCTTCAACTCCTGTTCCGGTCTAAACATGAGCTTATTCGTGCCCCGGTTGTCTGTATATTTGGGCAGCTCCAGGTCGATTTTGATTGGTACGGTAATCCCGGCGGCCGTCAACGCCTGGCGAAGCAGGGCGTCCGCCTGACCGGCCTGAAGGGCGGCATCGCCGAGTATCCGCATGGCCTCCGTTGGATTGTGGAAACCAACGGAGTTCTCTGCCCCGAAGAAGAGCACCCGGTAAAAGGCCTCCATGTAATGATCTTTGGCCTGATCGTAGAGGGCCTGATCGATTACCTTGCCTTCGGCCTGCGCCTTGTGGCTCATCTCGAAGAGCTTGGCCACCGTGGCGGTGGCATAGCCTGTACGGATAAAGATGGATGCAGCCCGATCCTGGATGGCAAAGACCTGTGCCTTCAGCCATTCCGGGGTCTCGGTGTGGCATTGCTGACATGCCTTCATGTCATTTTTCAGCGGGCTCATGATCCGGTGATCCGAGGCCTTCTGGCTTCCCACCTTGGTATACGGCATATGGCAGTCGGCACAGGAAACACCTGCTTGCCAATGGACACTGTTGTTAGAGTACATCTCAAACTCAGGATGGCGCATGAAGGCCATCTTGAAGCCGGTGACGCTCTGTTTCCATTCGCCGTAAGCCTGGTTGCTGCGAATCTTTTTGATGATGTTTTCGACAGTGATATGTCCCCATGTGCTTTCATCCCAAGGGAAGAAGACATCCTGCGATTTCATGTCGGCATCTTTGGGGATGTTGTAGCTCACATGGCACTGGGCGCAGACCAGGATCCGTTTGTCCTGCTGGGTCAGTTTGGACTCATCGACGCCCAGTTTTTTCAGGGCGGTGCCGAGGGTGAATTCGCGGGAGATCTTGAGTGACATATCCTTGTTATCGTGACAGTCGATGCAGGCCACGCCGAGTTCCTGATGTTCTTTGGGGATCTCGGCCAATACCTCCATATAAGGCTTGGAAAAATAATCCTTACCCATCCTCTCGACGAGCTGAGGAACATAGGGGGTTTTGCAGGTTAGACAGACACCTCCGGACTTGATCCGAGAGGAATCAACCAGGGACTGATCCTTCAGCATGTTAAGGTGACCGCGGGGCTCGTTATATTCAACGCCAAATCCCCAGCCGTTAAAGAGCAGGGCCAGGAAGGGATATTCTGAGAGCTTGTCATAGGTCACGCCGCCGTCATTACCCTTCTTGTACTTGCTTTTTCCGACCGGCGTTTGCTCGCCGGTCTTTTTCCACATATCGTATTCAATGGGATAGGCCTTGCCCCACTGGGCCGGATCGATCGTGCCGTCGGCAATTTCCACTGTTTTCACCGGTGTTGTTTTTTCCGGTGAGCATCCTGCGCCAAGCGCCAGGGTCGCCATTAATGCCAGTGTCGTGTACGCCACTTTTTTTATTTTCTTCATTGTTTATTTCCCCTCTCTAAATCGTTTAGGAACCGTTACGAAATAACCTCCATGTTCTCTGAACATTCCGTTACGGCTCTTTATGTCGTTTTCCCCACTTAAAGGGCGTGGTTGTTATGTCTTAATGGCTAAATCGTTCCGGTCAGTCGGTGCTGGAGTTGGCGATGACATTTCCAGCATTGCCGGGTGGAGTCTATGCGGGACACGGTTTCTTCATGGCACCGGACACAGTTGGCCTGCACTACCTCTGTCCCGTGGCTGCTCAAGGTGATTCTTTCGGGAATATGCCCTGAGTGAAAGAACAGGACATCTTTCATCCCATCAATGGACTTCCATAAATAGTGGCCAATGGGACCGCCGTTGGGTAGATGGCAGTCCACGCACAAGATCCGCCGATGGGCACCGGCGTGACTCCAGGCCGTGTACTGTTCCTCCATGACATGACAACTGGCGCAGAATGCCGGGGATTCCGACTTGGCCAGAAGATGTGGCGGGCCGATCAGCAGGAAGACCAGGATCGCCAGTACGGTCACGCCTGACGCCAGAAGAACAACGGGAGTGGCAACTGATCCTTGTCTGGATTTCAGAAACTGCATGCATCCTCCTTGTTGCTTGATTGAATTTTACTGCATTGCATCCCAAGAGGACAAACTCATGAACCCATTGGGTGTATTCTTGCGGTCAGATCTTGAGCTGTTTTTTTATCTTTTCTACTTCCTGTGTTCCCGTTGCGGACATGCATGCTGCGGGCAGTTCTGCAGGCATGTTCAGGCTCATGTCGCCCAAAAGACAGGCGTCATGGAAGATGGCGGCCGACTTTGTTGCTTCATCGTTGCCGGCGGTTTCGTGGGAAAGAAGCGGTTGCACCTCCTTGATAAGGGTTTCTTCGGCCTTCACTCGGTGAGCAGGGTGGCGGCGACAATGGCGGCCATATTCCCGCCCTCCTGGTGACCAGTAGATATGTTTGTTCTTTTTCCAACAGACGTTTGCAGGTGCGCTGACTGTCATCCTTGAAAAATTCCAGCACATTACCGGCAGGGGAGTTCAAAAGCGGCCTCGCCGTTCCAGTATCGATTATCCTGCCCAGGCATTGCATGATGGGTCCGCCTCCAGGCTGATTTACGCGCTCAGGACTGCCTCTTTGAGCGCATCAATACCAAAGCGCTCCATGAAACGGGCCGTCCGTGATTTGGTCTTGGCATTCTGCAGATAGACTGTCAGACATTTTTGGACCAGATCGACAACCTGGTCATCGGTCAGCCCTTCGGCCACCATCTCGCCCAGACGGGGATTGCCGCCGCCGTTGCCGCCAAAGAGCAGGGTCCAGCCTTTTTTGGTGGCAAAGATACCCACATCCCGGACATAGGGTTCGGTGCAGGACATCCGGCACCCTGAGATCCCGACCTTGACCTTACCGGGCAGGGGTCCGCTAAAGGAAAGCTGTTCCAGTCTTGCGCCGAGTGCCAGGGAATCGCTGGTGCCGAATTTGCACCACTGGGAGCCGGGACAGGCCTGGACATAATGGACGCCGTTGACGGTTACCGGCCGGGTCAGGGGTTGCAGCTCGGTCTTGAGTTTTTTCTGCTCTTCCTCATCTATGCCTAGAAGGGCCAGGCGTTGGGCCGAGGTGATCTTGATCATGGGGACATCATATTTATTGATGATGGCAACAATCTGTTCCAGATCTTTGGGGGAAAACAGACCCATGTTCAAACCGGGGACCACGCTGTAGGTTTTTTTATTCATTGTAAATTCTCTCTTATGCAAACAGGAAAAGCAGGACACGCTGATCTGAGCCGTGTCTTGCTGGGGGGCCACAATGGCCGGTATCTTAGCCCAGGATGGCTTTCAGATCAGCCTCTGGAGTAGAAACCGGTTTGACGTTGAAATTTTCCACCAGGACATTCAACACATTGGGGGTGATGAAGGCCGGCAGTGAGGGTCCAAGGTGAATGTTTTTGATCCCTAGACTGAACAGGGTTAGAAGTATGACTACCGCCTTCTGCTCGTACCAGGAAAGAATCATGGACAGGGGCAGATCATTGACCCCGCATTCAAAGGCGCCGGCCAGAGCCACCGCAATCTGGATGGCAGAATAGGCGTCATTGCACTGACCAACATCAAGGAGACGGGGAATGCCGCCGATATCACCCAGTTTCTTGTCAAAAAAGCGGAACTTGCCGCAGGCCAAAGTCAGGATCATGCAGTCGGTGGGGATCTGCTCCACGATCTCGGTGTAGTAGTTGCGTCCAGGTTTGGCGCCATCACATCCGCCTACCAGGAAGAAGTGACGGATGGCCTTGGATTTAACGGCCTCAATCACCTTGTCGGCCACGCCTAATACGGTGTTACGGGCAAAACCAACGAGTACGGAGTCATTGTCCACGGTGTCGGTAAATCCGGGCAGGGCCAGGGCACGATTGATCACCGGGCTGAAGTCTTTGTCGTTGCCGATGTGGGCAACATTCGGCCAGCCAACCAGGCCGGTGGTGAAGACATTGGCCTTGTAGGAGTCTTTTGGTTTCTGGATGCAGTTGGTGGTAAAAAGGATAGCCCCTGGAAATTCAGGCATCTCTTTCTGCTGATTCTGCCAAGCGGTGCCGAAATGGCCATAGAAATGGCTGTACTTCTTCAGCTCAGGATAGCCGTGGCAGGGCAGCATTTCGCCGTGGGTGTAGATGTTGATTCCCTTGTCTTTGGTCTGCTCCAGGAGCATGGCCAGATCTTTGAGGTCATGACCTGTGACCAGGATACACTTGCCGGGGATGTGGCCAAGCGGCACCGAGGTGGGGACTGGGTGACCGTAGGTTCCGGTATTACCGGCATCCAGCAGTTCCATGGCCCGCAGGTTAACCTCGCCGCATTTGAGGGCCAGGGCCACCAGCTGGTTGAGATCCATATCGCCGGTCAGTGCGGCCATGGCTTCATGAATGTAAGCGTAGACAGCGTCATCTTCCTGGCCGAGGATGGCAGCATGGTCAGCATAGGCGGCAAGGCCGCGCAGTCCGTACATGGTGATCTGCTTCAGGGATTGCAGGTCAGGATTAGCATCCAGTGTGTTGATGAAGTTCAAGGCGGCGCCTTGCTCTTCCAGACCGGTCAGGGAGTCGGCCGGGGAAAAGGTGGCTGCGGCGGCGGTAAAATCAATCTTGCCGCCAGCGGCTTTTACCTCTGCTTTCAGGGTTTCCCGCAGGGCGACGGCCTTATGGATCAGGACACCAAACCGGGCGGGGTCAAAATCGACATTGGTGAGGCAGGAAAAAATTGCCTCGCAGGTGAAACGATCGACTGCGTTATCTATCACCCCGACCTTGCGTCCGGCATCAGCCACCAGGCAAAGGCCCTGGACGGCGTGGGTAAGAAAATCTTCAAGCCCGGCTACAGGCTCGGTCTTGCCACAGACACCTATGGTGGTGCAGGCGATTCCTTTAGCTGTTTGTTCACATTGATTGCAGTACATGGTTTATTCCTTGGCTGGGGTGAATGGAAAAGTTCTCAGTAAAGTATATGTTATATTTTGGGCATTATGAAATTTTTATTAAAATATGTCGTTTATGTTTGATACTCTATCGTAGATCAGGAAATATTTGTTTGATCTAAGTCAAGGAAAGCAATTTTATTCTTTTTTCTTGAATGGAGTGATTTCTATTGGCCGAGAAAAGGATAAAAAAAACTTTGCTGTCGTCTCTTCCACATCGACGTTTCTGGCGTACCCGCTGGCGATGATCTGCTCATAGGTCTCCCGGCCGCCATTCTTGCCTGGATCCATAAGTAGTATGCGTCACCTGCGACATATTGCCTGGTCAATCCAGACAAGAGGCAAACTCTGGAAAACGCCTTTTCGATGATCAATCACCTCTCGCAGATGCATCGGGGAAAACACAAAATTCTCTAACGATTTTTTTTGGCGCCTTCATATTGATGCAATAATCAAATATTCCCACCCATTGCCTGATACAATGCCGCACTATCGACAAGGCGCCGTGCCTGAGCCTCGATCAAGTTTATCTGGGTCTGCTGCACCTGTTGTTGGGCGATGAGCAGCTGGACATAACTGGCTGCACCCAGTTCGTACCGGCGCTGCACGGAGTTAAAGGATTCCTGTGCGGCCACATTGCCGGCAGCCAGTGCCGCCAGCCTCAGGGCATTGTTTTCCAGTGCCCTGAGCACATCGGCCACATTACGCAGGGATTCAAGTACAACGTATCGGTAATTCGCCGCCGCCGCATCGAATGCGGCCAGTGCCGCACGTTTCTCTGCCGGCAAACCGGGATTGAACAAGGGTTGTGTCACTTGCCCAACCAGGCTCCAAATTGCCGAACCGCTCCCGAACAACGCGCCAGTCGTCAAGGCCTGCGAACCAAGATCAGCGCTGAGGTTTAGTTGTGGATACAGCTTGGCGATTGCCACGCCGTATTCCGCATTTGCTGAGTGCAGCATGGCCTCGGCAGCCTGAATGTCTGGGCGGGTGCGCACCAACTCGGAGGGCACGATCAACGGTAGATCGACGGGAAGTGCGAACTCCTGCAGGGAGAAAAATGGCAAGCCTCCCGCTCCTGGCGGCTGGCCGGCAAGTGCGGCCAGCAGGTGTTCGTTCTGCTGGAGCTGATTGCGCAGCAGCGGAATGCTGGCGCGAGTCTGTTCCACTTGGGTTTGCAAAGCCAGCTCATCGTCAGGAGAGGCTTGGCCGAGACGCATCCGTTCTCGGGTCAGTCCCAGTTGTTTTTCCTGGGAGTCGAGGATGGCCTCCGTGGCCTGAATTTGTGCTGACAACCTGGCCTGGGTGACGGCGGCGGTGACGATATTAGCCGCCAACGTCAGCCGTGCGCCTTCCAGTTGGTAGCGCTGATAATCGACTTTGGCGGCCAGGGCTTCCAGGGCGCGGCGGGTGCCTCCGGCTAAATCGAGATTGTAATGCACGCCCACGCTGGCGTTGTAAAGACTGAATTCCCTGGCGTCACCAACCTGCCCCAATGCACTGGGATTGAATAGTTGCCGTTGGCTGCTGAGGTTGGCGTCAACCTGCGGATACAGGGTCGAACCGGCCTGCGCGGCATAGAGTTCCTGCGCCTGGTGCAAAGCGGCCTGAGCCCCGGCCAATGTGGGGTTGGCTTGCAAGGCTTCATTGATCAGGGCATCCAGCTTGGGTGAGCCGAGTTCTTGCCACCATTGCGGGTTGACCCAGCCGCCCTCGACGAAACGCTGGGATTCTCCTAACGCCGTAGGAGCGGAGGCTGTGTGCTCAGGCAATGTCGCTGCGGTGTAGGTCGCCACATCAGGTATTGTCGGACTCGTAAAATCGGGACCAACCGCACATCCAGTCAGCATGACGGCCAGGAAACACATAGTAAAGATGCGACCCGGTGTTTTTTTTGTCTTATTCATAAGAATGCCCCATGAGAGGTTGGTGAAAACTCAATATGCTCTTCCCTCATTAAAAATCACGTCCTTCGCCGGCTTCCTCGTAAGTCACGCCATCGCGGATGTGGTAGATGCGCTTGAAGGTCGGGATGATTTTTTCATCGTGGGTGACGATGATGATGGCCGTCTCATACTGGCGGGCCATGTCGTTCAGGATCCGAATCACCGCCAGAGCACGTTCACTGTCGAGCGGCGCGGTGGGCTCGTCGGCCAGAATCACCGGCGGGCGATTGATCAAGCCCCGGGCAATAGCCACTCGCTGCTGTTCGCCGCCGGAGAGCTGCGATGGCATGGCCTTGGCACGATGTTCCACATCGAGCGCTTTCAGCAACTCTATTGCCCGCTTGCGCGCTTCGCCGTTTGATACGCCGGCCAGCATGGGCAGCAGTGCGACGTTATCGGTGACATCGAGAAAGGGGATGAGATATGGTGCCTGGAATACAAAGCCTATTTTATCGCGACGCAGTGCGCGCAAATCATTAACCCTCCAGCCATCGTCATAAATCACCTCATCGCCGAGAACCATCCGCCCGGCAGTAGGTTCGATCACCGCCCCCAGAGATTTGAGCAGCGTGCTCTTGCCGGACCCTGATGGTCCGATCAGGCCGACAACCTCGCCGGGGGCCACCTGCATGTTCACGTTCTTCAGGGCATCAACAGCGGTGTCTCCACTGCCATAGCGTTTTTTTAAGATCTCGATATGAATACCTTTGCCGACCATGTCAACCTCCTATGGCCTCGGCCGGATCGACCTTGAGTGCTGCACGTATAGCGATAATGCTCGACAGCGCGCAGATCACAACCACGGCGACAAACCCGATTACCGAATCGAGCGGCTCCAGCAACACATATTTAGGGAAAATCGGCGCCATTACCAAGGTGGCCGTGATCTTACCCACCACAAAGCCGATCAAACCCAGGGCAATGGCCTGTTGCATGATCAGGCCGACAATCGTGCGGTTTTTGGTGCCGATCAGTTTGAGCACAGCAATTTCACGAATTTTCCCCAGTGTAAGGGTGTAGATGATGAAGGCAACAATGGCCGCACTGACAATCGAAAGAATCACCAGGAACATGGCGATCTGTCTTGCCGAAGTGGCGATCAACTTGCCGACGAGGATCTCCTCCATCTGGCTGCGGGTGTAGACCGTCAAACGCTTCCAGCGGCGGATCGATTCCGCCACGGCTTCCGGGGTGTGTCCCGCTTCAATCTGCACCAGAACCGCGTTGACGTATGGGTTGGTGCTTTGCGAAGCGATAACGGCATCGAGTAAACCCGGGACTTCGGGCCGGTTGAAAGCCGGGTTTTCGGCGGTGCGGCGGCGCTGCTGCCGGATGGCATCGTTGTCCTTGAGAAACTGGGTTTCCTGAGCATCCTTGAGCGGAACGAACACCATCGGATCGCCGCCGGAAGAAACCATTCGCCGGGTCAGACCGACCACGGTGTAGTGGTTGCGGCGGATCTGGAGGCGGTCGCCGAGCTTAAACCCTGTGGCGATGTCGGCCACTGCCTCGTAATGGCCCCGGGTAATCTGCCGGCCGGCGACCAGATAGGGCGGCCAGCCAGGTGTACCGGGTTCGCCGGCCGTGACGCCGGTAACCATCGTACGCACGTCACGCTCTCCCTGGCGCACCTGCATGGTGAGATAGGTGATGTTGGCCACCCGCGCCACGCCCGGCATCCCGCGAATGCCGCGCCAGGCATCATCGTTGATACTTGATGATTCAGCATAGGGGCCGAGAGTGTCCTTCTGCACCACCCAGAGATCAGCCCCGCTGTTGTCGAGCAGCACCTTGGCGTCATCCACCATGCCGCGGTAGATGCCGGCCATGGACAATGTAACGCCGATCAGCAGCCCAAGACCCACGCCGGTGAAGACGAATTTGCCCCAGGAGTGCATGATGTCGCGTCCTGCCAAACTGATCATCGCTTCACCCCCGGAATGTGGTCAACGACGTGAACCCGGCGGCGAGCATTCAAGGCATTGGCGCTGTAGACCACCACCTGGTCGCCGACCTTGAGACCGTCCCGCACCTGCGCATAACCTTCCAGATCGGCAATACCCAACGAGACCGGCGTAAAGTTCAGATCGCCATTGATGACCTGCCATACGCCCAACCTGCCATCAATATGCTGAATGGCGGCATTCGGGATGACCGGAGCTGCCGGAAGCGTCGGCAAAGTAACGGTGACTTCGGCCAATTCTCCGATAGGTGGCCGCTGCTCGGGAAGTTGATCAAATACCACCTTGGCCAGCGTTTCCTCGGTCACTGCGTCGGCCAATGGCTCCACTCGCAGTACTCGACCCGTTCGTAACTCGCCCGCCTGCGAACGCAGCACGATCCGCGCCGGCAGGTTGGCGGTCAGTCCGCGCGTATGAATCTGATCGAAGCGCACATTGACCCACAGGCTCATCGGGTCGACCAGCTCCACCACTGCCTGCCCAGCCACGACCGTGGTACCGGGGTCTGCATTGCGCACGGTAACCAGGCCGTCGACCGGGGCGATAAGGTGCAGGTTGTTACGTTGCGCAACCAATGCCTCACGTTCGGCACGGACACGGGTGAGTTCCTCTTCCGCCGCGGATAGACCAGACTCAGCCACCTGCAGCTCATGTTTTTTGGTGGTAACGATCTCTTCACTTGTCGAGCGCGCTGCCAGCAATTGTTCATAACGCCAGGCTTGCGTTTGCGAATAGGTCTGACGTTCTCGGGCTTCACTCAGTTGGGCTCCAGCGCGCTTATACGCAGCTTCCTGAGCGCGGATTCGCTCGTCGAGATCAACAGGGTCCATTTCTCCGAGCATCTGTCCAGCCTTTACCTGATCGCCTACATGCACATCCAGCCTTTTGACCCGTCCGGCAAAGGTCGGTCCGATCTTGAAGGTGTAACGCGCCTCGACCGTGCCGATCCCGAATAATCCCGGGGCAAGGGAACGCTCCTCTACGGTGACGACCGTCACCGGAATCGGCGCCAGCGGCCCCGATCGCAGGGCGACATAGACAAAAAGTGCGAGCAGCGGGAGAAGCACCACCAAAAGCGCCAGAGTACGACTCTGAAAGGGTAGATTTTTCATTGTGTCCTCCTGATGCCGCGCCGGTAGATGGCAAAGACCCTCGGCGCATCATGGCGGATGCTGACTACGTCGCCGACCAGCAGCGACTGCATGACCAGCCCCTGGATTGTACCGATGAAGAGAATGGCAGATGCTTCCGTGTCGAGATGGGCATCCAGTTCTTCGCACGCTTTTCCTTCTTCGAGCAGCCGCTGCAGTCGCTTTCCATAAAGTATTATGAGTTTCTGCACCACGCACTTAGAAGCCGTCTTTTCAGGATGCTGTAACTCCCCGAACAGAATGCGGGGAACACCTGGATGCTCGACGACAAACTCTACATGGGCCATGAACATGGCTTCGAGAGCGGCCAGCGGAGATGGCGCCCCCTGTATAGCCTTATCCAACCTGGACAGCAACCGCTCGGCCACCCACTCCATCACTGCCTGCAGGATCGCAGCCTTGTTAGCAAAGTGTCGAAACAGGGCGCCCTGGGTCAGTCCCATGCGATTGGCAATCGCAGATGTGGTGATATCATTCGGGTTCTGCTCGGCGGCCAACTCGACCACGGCCTGGACAGTCACCGCACGGCGTTCCTCCGCCGGAAGATGCTTCATATAGGTGCCCATAAAACCTCCTATAAAGATAGTAATTGATTACTTACTTTATAGTATGGCGTTTGCCGATTTTGTCAAGGGTATTATTGGGATTAACGAAAAGGAGGCTAATTTTTGATATCGGTCAGACGACAAAAGAAATGCTTGATGCAGTTACATTGAATGCGTTTTTCGCTGTCGCGACTGGAGTTGTGATGGAAAACCCTAACAATCCATTGTTGACAAAAACATATACGTGTATTAATGTGAAAATAAATTCACATGGAGCGCAAAGTGAGCATCGAAAAACTACCAACCGCGGTAAGAAAAGAACAGATTGTTGAGGCTGCCCTGCTGATACTCAGCGATAACGATATAAAAAAGCTGAAAATGACGAATATTGCTGGGAATATGGGCTTGGCGCCATCTGCCTTATATAGGCATTTTAAAAGCAGAGATGCCATTTTGAGTGCAATTCTTGAGCATATCCGCACCAAGCTTTATATGAATCTGGAAAAAGTGAGGCAACTGACCGATAATGCAGTTGATCGTTTACGGGAACTGCTTTTGCGGCATGCGAGATTGATCAGTGAAGAGCAAGGTATTCCCCGAATAGTTTTCTCGGATGAGCTCTGGGGACAAAAGAGAGAGAGGCGGCAGAAAATGTACCGAATCGTCACGGGGTATCTTGCCGAAATCGAAGATATTGTCAGGGAGGGACAGGATAGAGGTCATATCCGGAAGAATATTGATGCTCACGTTGTAGCAAAAATGTTTTTCGGCATTGTTCAACCGGCAGCTTTGCTCTGGCACATGAGCGAAGGACAATATGATCTTGACAAGCACATTGCCGGTGCATGGTCTGTTTTTTTGGAGATGCTTACAAGAGAATAATTTTTTTCAACTGATATGCGAAAATAAATTCACATAGGAGGTGCTCTAATGAAAAAACCAACCGTTGACCATGAACTATGTATAGGTTGTGGAGTATGTGCCGAACTCTGCCCGGAAATTTTTGAGATTCGAGACGAAAAATCCTGGGTAATCGGGCCGGACAAATGCGCTACGTGTGACTGTGAAGAAACAGTTGATTCCTGCCCGGTTAGTGCAATAGAACTTGAAGAAGATGATTGAAACCAGAATAAGCTAAAAAGGCTTAGCAACCGGGTTCACGCGCGCTGGTGGAGGAATATCTTTCGGAGGAGCTTGTCGGACACATCAGCCGGGATTCCACGGCCATTACCGGTCGAGAGATCACTCTCAAGGCGTCGCAACTTTTGTACAAGAATATGATTTGGCAGGGGCCATAGATGGCTGGCTAAATAATGCAACAGGGGTGCAGTTAGCGACCGCCCAGAAAGAACTTTGGGCGCTGCTTGCTGAATGTCCGGAGCTGCTGCCGGTCGTTGCCAGCTTCAGCCTGGTGCAAGTGCACCAGGCAATCCAGGCCGCGCGGACCACCAAGAGCACAGGAAAAGTTCTGCTGATCGGCTGACCAAGCATTTCTTACAGCCCAGGCGGCAAAAGAGAAATTTTTTGCATTCATAAATTAATTCAACTTTAAGGACCGGAACAATGCAACGCTCTTCCATAACCAGGGCCGTCTTCCTTGTTTTTTTTCTGCTGCTGAGCGGGGCTGTCGGCCAGGCAGCGGAATCCATTGGCGGCTGCCATTGTTTCAGGGAACGGGCCTTTGTGCCGGCCGAACCCTTTGCCGCTGACGATTATATTCTGGCGACTTCCTTTAACAGTCTGCTGGCCAAGGCCTTTGCCGTCAGCAAACAGCAGATCGTCATGCAGAAAATGCAGGGCGGCGTAACCTCGGACAAATTGCTGATCGGTCTGAAAATCTCCCGGGCGACCGGGGTGGAGTTGCAGCAACTGCTGGATGACCGCAAGGAAAAGGGCAGCTGGCAGGAGGTTCTCGCTGCCTTGCCGATCGCCGGAAAAATCAGGGGGGACGAGCTGCTGGAAAAAATCAGGGCCGGTCTGCCCGAGGCAGAAGCCGGGCGCCTGGCGGCGGATGAGCTGATTGCCGGTTTTTTTTCAGTCCCGCCGGCAGAGGTGGCCTCATTAAGGAAATCCGGTCTCAATGAAAAGGAAATGGCTCTGCTGATTCTGCTGGCCCATATCAGTGGCAAGTCCCCGGAAGTGCTGGCCGCCGACAAAAAGCAAAACAGCAAAAGCTGGAGTGAAACAGCCTTTGCACTCGGCGTCGCCCCGGAGGATGCCGGCAAGTTAATTCTCCAGTACCCGGACAAAACCCTGTCAAAGTAGTTCCCTGGGCCCGGTGGTCCGGAGGGGCGGTTCGCGAACCTCCCTTTTTTAATTTTCGCAGTAAGGGGGTGTAAGCCGGAACCCTCGAAAATTCCGTGGCAGTGAGTTACGTTAAGTTTTAACCCTGTCTTTGACAGAAAAACATACAAACTGCGCATGTCATGGTCAAATTTCGCCGGTTTGGGCTTAGAACCCCATACTCTTCCAATCGATGCCTTTGTTCACATCCTTGAGGGAACTGCCACCGTGATCATAAATGGGAAAGAGCATACAGTTCAAGCAGGACAAAATATCTCGTTGCCCAAAGATCTGCCCCATGGTCTCACAGCATATGAGAATTTTAAAATGCTTCTTGTTAAATAGTGGTTGGTCGAAAAGTGATTCAGCCCTTTAACCTCTTGGATTACTGCCCTGTTTCCGATTAAAGCTTTTCAGCTCAAGTTAGGAGAGATGCATTCTTATAATTTTAAACTCTGTAATCATTTTTCTTTTCAGACTATTATAGTTGCAAGAAGCATAACCAGCTGAGCGCCCCGTTTAAGCGTTTGACCGTCAATTTAGTCAAGCTGGGACGTTCATAAAGAAAAAAGGAGATGGATATGCAAGCGCGCGGCCCACTCATGATAGAACACCGACTGATCGAACAGATGCTCAACGTGATTCAGCATACATTGGAGCGTGTTGAGCAAACACAGTCTATTGATCCCTTCTTTGTTGATACGGCTGTTGACTTTATGAGGGTATACGCCGATCGTACTCACCACGGAAAGGAAGAAAATATTTTGTTCAAAGATCTCCTGAAGAAACACTTATCAAGAGAAGACCGGCAGGTGATGGATGAATTGATTGAAGACCACGTCTTTGGCCGCAAGGTTACAGGGGACCTGGTGGAAGCTAACATGCGTTACCGGAAAGGAAACCCGGCAGCATTTGGTGAAGTGACGACCCACCTGAAAACACTCGTTGACTTCTATCCAAAACATATAAAAAAGGAAGACGAAATATTCTTTCCCGCTTCCCGGACGTACTTCTCAGAGGAAGAGGACCAGGCAATGCTTGCTGAGTTTTGGGAGTTCGACAGAAAGATGATCCATGAGAAGTATAAGGCTGTGGTTAAAGAGCTTGAGACAAAATGAGTAATCCGCAACTAGCCCGGGCAGCTGATTGCCTATAAACCCGGCTGGCTTCCGGTGATGACGGTGTTGAGGCATATATTTAATTGGAGAGTACCCATGGGAAAAAAATATCCTTTTGCCTGTTTGATTATTTTTTTATTTATTTGTTTTTTTTCACCTCCGCATTTACATGCTGACGAAAAAGTCGGTTTGTCCGACGGGCAGATTATTTATGTGCCGGCTTATTCACATATTTACAGCGGCAACAATGAAAAGCCTTTTTTATTGACGGTAACATTAAGCATCAGAAATATTGATCCTAAGCATCAAATTAAAATCACCAAAATCGATTATTACGAGACGCAAGGGAAACTCTTGAAAAAATACTTGGCTAAACCGGAAATTTTAAACCCATTGGAATCATTACGCTTTATCATACCAGAAAATGATAAAGGTGGAGGATCAGGCGCCAATTTTTTAGTTGAATGGAAATCCGAAGAATTTGTTAATCCACCTATTGTTGAATCAATAATGATTGGTACACAAAACCAGCAAGGCGTTTCTTTTACCTCGCGAGGTCAAGTAATCAATACATCTGACAAGTAATTAATTTTTCCCCCAGGGAATGCTCGCTTACAACATTATCTCTATCTACATTTGAAGTTATAGCATGTTTGCATATAGGTTTTTCTGCATACCCAGAGCTAGACAAAATGCAAAAAGAAAAATCCTAACAATTCCCTTAAGCACGACGCGCGAGCACGCCAGTTTTAACGGCTTCGGCCAACTTTTTACAACCCGAACTTACTCAACCTCGGCTAGGCGCGCGTCTTAGCTTTGCGTTCAGCCCTTGAGATTGCCACATCGAGTATTTTCTTTTATCAAACTACCCTCAGGTTAATAGATCTACTGTTGGGGTCAACATACCGCAGCCAGCAAATTCTTGATCTGTGGAATCGGTGAAAGGTCAGGAATTATGATAATTTGCGATTTTGCTTAAATGGTTAAAATTGCCGATGGATCTTTAAGGGATGTTATCAAGCTGCCGGTTATCATTCCCTGGTAATGATATCGGGCTTGAAATGCGTAGAATCCCCCATATTTTGTTGTCAAGAATGTTAGGTTGGAGTAGATATCAAGAAACTTGATACCAACCTTTATGAAGAAAAAAATGAGAGACAGAGACTATCTTTTCGCTGATTTCGATTTGGCAGACTCGCTCAGGACAAAACACGCCAGAATCCAAGAGCAAGTTGACAGCATCAATAAGGATCAATTTCTTGCTACACCATATGATGATCTAATTGAATATATTGTAAACCAAAATACCATTGAGCCTATAATTCTTTACGAAGACAGAATATCTGCTTCGGAGCCTTCTGAATGTCAGATAGATGTTTCTGGCGACCCACATAGGTTTATTAGAGACACTAGCCGACCATTTTGTATAGCTGGTCATGAAATATCTATAGAAATCCCATTTTCAGGTGATCATAATTTGTTAAGGGCTAAAACAAGCACATGGAGCTCGGTTTCTCCTACAGGTCAAATAAGGCAAGGTCAGGATGGAATAGGGCAAATTGTTATGGTATTTCGTCAACCCTATGATTCCGATCCAAATCAATTAAAATCATCATTCGTCAGTAACCTTAAGACAATTAAGGACTATTTGAGTTGGTCAAAGGCACAGGTGATTGCTTTTAACCAGTCTCTTCCTAAATTGGTTAAGCAAGCCGTAGATTTCAGAAGGGAAAAATTAAAAAAGCAAAATTCTCTTTGTGATGTTCTCGGAATCCCATTGAAACAAAAAAAAGGAGCCCCAAGCTTCGATCCCATAAAAGTTAATAAAAAAATCACAAAACCGCTTCCGCCTCCCCCGAAAGGAGGTTTTAAGGCTGAGCCAGGCATAATTGATACTTATCACGAAAATTTCATCAAATTAATCAGACATGGCGGAATCAGTTTTGAGAAAACACCAAAAACATTTTTTGTACATGACGAGGAAGAACTCAGAGATATCATCTTGGCACAACTTAATGCGGTGTATGAAGGTGAAGCAAAGGCAGAGACTTTTAACAAGTCAGGCAAAACAGATATTCTAATCTCAGAGGGGGGGCGTCCTGCATTTATTGCAGAATG
>Ga0180007_10003219_pt1 | contig 18428 bp, 14 predicted proteins | sample MM_PC_MetaG_FD_121122 | JGI IMG/M metagenome (GOLD analysis project Ga0180007, IMG submission 121122) | Groundwater microbial communities from the Aspo Hard Rock Laboratory (HRL) deep subsurface site, Sweden - MM_PC_MetaG | ecosystem: Environmental > Aquatic > Deep subsurface > Groundwater... | reverse complement strand
GATGAGCTCGGTGACCTGGCAGGGGCCTTCAATGACATGACCTCCCAGCTGGTGGAATCGATCTACGCCCTGGAAAAGGAAAAGGGTTTCGTCCAGCACGTCATCGAATCGCTGGGCCATCCTTTTTATGTTATTGATGTTCGTGATTACTCCATAAAGCTTGCCAACTCTGCCGCACACTTTGGTGATTTTCCACCCAAAAGCACCTGCTACCGGCTCACGCACCAATCGGACACTCCGTGCCGGGGGGAAGATCATCCCTGCCCGGTTGTTGAGATTCTGAAAACAAAAAAACCGGTTGTTGTTGAACATGTTCACCTTTCGGACAAAGGCGTACCAAGAACCTTTGAGGTGTATGGCTACCCGATTTTTAACGACAAAGGCGAAGTTGTCCAGATTATTGAGTACAATATTGATATTACGGATCGCAAGGTCCTGCAGGATCAGCTCATCCGGTCACAGAAGCTCGAGGCCGTCGGCGTGCTGGCCGGCGGGGTTGCGCATGATTTCAACAATTACCTGAGCAGTATTCTCGGCTATGGTGAGCTCATCCTGATGAGCATGGCGGAGGATGATCCCCTGCGGAAGAAAATCGAAGCCATGTATAACGCCGGCTCCCGGTCCGCCGACCTTACCCGTCAGCTTCTGGCCTTCAGCCGCAAGCAGGTGCTTGAAACAAAGGTTATTAACCTGAATGCCGCTGTTGAAAACACAATGAAAATAATCGGCCGGCTGATCGGTGAGAATATTCAGGTAAAGTTTCTGCTGGACAGCACGATCGGCAACATCAAGGCCGATCCTGCACAGGTGGAGCAGATAATCATGAACCTGGCGGTGAACTCCAGGGATGCGATGCCCTTCGGGGGGACGCTGTTTTTTGAAACCGGCAGGGTTCTGCTTGATGAGGATTACTGCCGGGTTCACAGTGAAGTAAGACCCGGTCCCTATGTGGTGCTCATCGTGACAGATACCGGCCAGGGCATGGATCATGAGACAAGGGAGATGATATTTGATCCTTTTTTCACCACAAAAGAAAAAGGCAAGGGCACCGGCCTTGGGCTCTCCACGGTTTACGGCATCGTCAAACAGCATGGCGGCCATATTTTCCTCTACAGTGAATCAGGCTGCGGCACCACGTTCAAGATTTACTTCCCGGAAGCCATGGGTGAGGTTGTCGAAGACCTGGAAACCGTTGCACCGGAGGTCATGCGGGGGGGCACCGAAACCATCCTTGTTGTTGATGACGAGCCCTCTATCCGCGCCTTGATTATCGATACGCTGCAGCCCCTGGGATACAGGATTCTGCAGGCCGGCAGCGGCGAAGACGCCCTGGAGGTTTTCAGGGAGGAGGGAAAAAGGGTTGACCTGCTGTTAACCGACGTTATCCTGACCGGCATGAACGGCAAGATGCTGGCCGAAAAAATGTCGGCCCTGCAGCCGGACCTTCCGGTTCTGTATATGTCCGGCTATACCGATAACCTTATCGTTCACCAGGGCGTTCTTGCCGGCGAAACCCATTTTATCGGCAAGCCGGTGGTGCCCTCCCTGCTCACAAAAAAAATAAGGCGAATGCTGGACAACTCCTGATTCGTTTCCGTCCGGAAACTCATTTGCGGTTTCTCTTTATTTCCAGCGGAATTCTTCTGTCGGGATCATATGCCTGTCAGCAGAACCAGGTAATTCCCGATCGCCTGGTATTTTCTTGATCCAAGGCCGAAAAAAAGGTATTATGGCCTGAACGGGGTTTCTTTTAATAATATAGCTGATGGAATACGCCATGGGTTCTGGAATGCATGGCAGGGCGCAAAGCCTTGCTCCAGGAGTGTGCCTTGGTATCGGCGCAGTCTCTTTGTCTGTTCGCGTTTTTTTCGCAGCAGGCATTGTCGTTGCCGCAATTCTTTTCTCGGGCGCGGGCGCTTTCTGCGGCCCCTATACGGACTCGGCCCATGGTGACACCACCAACGGCGTCGATCGCCCTGCCACCGACTCCCTGGGCTACACCCCCGGCAACTGCGCCCACTGCCACGAACAGCACACTTCCGTTGACGGCGGCGAACCGGCGCCTGCCGGAGGGACCCCCTCGGAATATTCCCTGTTCGCCGATAATTTTGATACCGCGGCAACCAGCCCCTATGCCGAGGCGGACAGCATCTGTTTTACCTGTCACAGCACCACCGGCTCGCTGATGACTGTGGTAAATAAAAATTATACCGAGACATTTGGCGGTGTTACACGCACAACAGCCATAAACGGCATCCAGGATGCCTTCAAGGCTCTTTCCGGTAGAACCTTCAGTGAACATAATCTGTATGATGTGTGGGCCTATGCAAGCGGCAATTCGGTTAGCGGTGCTGGCACCAAACTCGTTTTTTTTGGAGACGGTTCGAATCCTTGCGTTGCCTGCCACAACCCGCACCGGGCCGAACGAAACAAGGCGAACAAGACCGACCCCTCCTATTCCGCCATCTCCCGGCCTTCGGACCACGAGGCTCTCCAAGGTGATGGTGCAAGCGAGCAGATGGATGACTACGCCACCTCTGTCAGCGGCACGTATCAGGCCCCCTTTTATTCCGGCGGAGCCTCCTATGAACCGGCAGGCACAGCCATCCAGGACGGTTCCCTGACGCCGGACTACAACTCCTTCTGTCTTGATTGTCATTCGAATAGCAATGTTTTCAGCACTAAATTGAACAGGAACATGATAGCCATAGACTGGGGCGCCACCGGCGACATGCACGGCGGCCGGCCGCGATATATTCTCGCCCCGGTTTCAACAGCCGCCGGCGCCCATCTGGTCGCTCCCTATGAAACCGACGTGGATGACGGCACGGCGGGAAATACCAATTATGTGCTCTCCTGCCTGGACTGCCATGAACCGCACGGCACCGTGTTGGAGAATGTGTTGGGGCCGTCGACTCGTGCCGGACAACCGGCTTTTTTGAATCCAGCAGCGTCGAGTTCTTTTCTGCTGCGACAGGGGTTTAACGGTGTATCGATAGTCGGTCAGTGTGGCGGCGGGGGTTGGGTTGAGTCCAGGTGGCAGGTTGGATTATTATGTAACCAATGTCACTCGATCAGCGGGCATTGCGGCAGTACGTGCGGTTGCCTTGACTGCCATTTTCACGGCTCCACCGTTGTCTTTGGCTGCACTGCTAATTTTACCAACCCGAGAGCCTTTTAGCCCCGCTCCTGTCCTGCCGGAAGCGTTTCTATCTGGCAAGATAAAACAGCCATGCAAAATTATGAGAAATTCTGTAGGGTTTCTATATGATTTGAAAGTGTGTTTGATACAATAACATCGGCATTTTGGTAAATCTTGGGGGGACCCTGTGATTTTTTCTGGAAGTCCAAGCACCTCACCAGTAAGATGTGCGTGGGCTTTTTGTGTTGGCAGGTGGTTATTCTATTATTGTGGTATCTGATAACCTTGGTTACGGGTTGAGCAATATATACAGGAATTATGCCGCAATAGAGGGGTTGCCCTATGAATGCAGCGCGTTCAGGAGCAGAAAAGACGCCATGCTCTGGCTCGGCACAGCCTCTACGTCAACCGAACGAGAATGTCAATTTAGCCGGCCGACTCAAGGGTGAGGGTGACATTTTCCATGTTGGGCGGTTCAGCGGGCTTCAGTTTTTCCGGGGAATAATCCTCCAGGAACCCGAAGGCCTGCTCAAGCTTTGAAATAAAAATGAATCCCTTGCCCGGATTGTCCAGGCCGCCCTTTTCTATCATCGCCTTGTAGGCCGCCTTGGTTTCCTGGTCCCTGGTCACCACCAGAACAACCTCTTTTTCCGGAACAATGGCAATAAGAACAGACTGCCGGATACCGGTTCCCTTGCCGTCAAAATAGGTTGCACCCTTGGCGCCGGCTTTCAGGGCCGCCTTGGCCACATCTTCGCCCCTGCCCTTCTCTATGATACACGTAATAAGTCTCAGTTCGCTCATAACCTCCTCCTGATAGCCATGTGTTGTCTCTCCGAAAATACATAACAACAACACTAATACAATACCATAAAAATCTTATTTTACCCTCAATTGAGCGATTTTTTTGGGTTTATTATTTAGGGATGATTGTTTGCATGAGTGCCCGCACGGTCTCTTCCAAGTCGGCATGGGTGTGATGGCGGGTAATGGAAAACCTGAGGCGGGCCGTCCCTTCCGGCACGGTGGGCGGCCGGACCGCGGTGGCGTAAACGCCTTTTTCCCGCAGCCTGCCGGCTATCTCCACGGCCCTGCTGCTTGGCCCGATGATGACCGGCACGATCTGTGAGGGGCCGGCTTTTTCAATAAGTCCTTCCTGTAAGAGCCGGTCTTGGAAAATGTTTACATTGGCCCGCAGTTCCCGGCGCAGGCTCGGCTCGGTCCTTATTATATCAAGGGCCGCCAGCGAGGCGCCGATCACGGCGGGCGGCAGGGCGGTTGAATAGATAAAGGTCCTGGCCCGGTTGACCAGGTAGAGGGCCATGTCGCGGGAAGAGGCAATGTAGGCGCCATAGCTGCCCAGGGCCTTGCCAAAGGTGCCCATGGCAATATCAACATCAGGCCCGACCCCGTCCTCTTCAATGACGCCGCCGCCGTTTTCACCAAAGATGCCGGTGGCGTGGGCCTCATCCACCATCAGCAGGCAGTCATGGCGTTTTTTCAGGGCGACCAGGTCATTGAGCGGACAGCGGTCTCCGTCCATGCTGTATAGTGACTCGACCACGATGATGGCCCGGCGGAATCCGGCGCGGTTTTCCCTGAGCAGTTTTTCAAGATGATCAAGGTCGTTGTGGTGAAACCGGAAAAGCCTGGCGCCGGCAAGACGGCAGCCGTCGTAAATGCTGGCATGATTGAGGCGGTCCGAGAAGATGGCGTCGCCCCGGCCGACCAGGGCTGGAATGACCCCCGCATTGGCGAGGTAGCCGCTGCCGAAGATGAGGGCCGCCTCCTTGCCTTTCAGTTCCGCCACCTTGCTTTCCAGCTGGTGGTGCAGGTCAAGGTCGCCGCTCATCAGGCGGGCGGCCCCGGCCCCGGCCCCGATTTTTTCAAGATATTTTCTGCTTGCGGTGATAACGGCAGGGTGCTCGGTCAGGGCCAGATAGTCGTTGGAGGAGAAATCAAGGAGAACGGGACTGTCGGGCTCGGCGGCGAGCCGGATTCTGCCCCGGCCAAGCCGTACGAGCGGTACCAGCCGGCGCAGGGTTTCTGTTTTTTTTCTGCTGTTCAGAAAATCCTTCAGCTGCTCCATAACTCCTTCATCTGGGATACAAAACGAATATCCTCTGCCGGCGGCCTGCAGCCATGGGTAAGATAGCCGCCGATCATCAGTGCGTCGGCGCCGGCCATAAAGGCGGCGCCGAGAAAATCCCGGAAACCGGGTTCGTCCCGGCCGGCAACGAGCCGGAGGGGAACCTCGGGGACAATGAGGCGGTAAAGGGCAATGGTGCGCAGGATCTCGGGTGTGGTCAGGGGCGGGGTTTCCGCCATGGGTGTTCCGGGAAGCGGGATGAGAATATTGAGCGGAATGGAGTCGACGTCGCATTCCCGCAGGCTGAGAGCCATGGAAATCCTGTCATTTTCGCTTTCTCCCATGCCGATTATGCCGCCGGCGCAGATTTCGAGCCCGGCCGTGCGGGCACTGGCAATGGTTTCCAGCCGCTCATTGAACGTATGGGTGCTGACCACCCGGTCAAAAAATTCCCTGGAGGTCTCAAGATTATGGTGGTATCTGGTCAGGCCCGCATCCTTCAATCGTTTGAGGGCGCCAGGGCCCAGGATGCCCAGGGATGCACAGGCGCTGATTTGTACCTGGCTGACAATTTTTTCGATGACCCTGGCGGCCCGGTCCACCTCCCCGGCATTCAGGCCCCGGCCGCTGGTGACAATGGAAAAGCGACTGGCGCCGATGCGTTTCGCCTCGCGGGCGGCGGTCAGGATGTCATCGTCATCCTTGAAGGGGTAGACAGGGGCATCCGTCCGGTAATGGGCGGACTGCACGCAGAAGCGGCAATCCTCGCCGCATTGCCCGGACCTGGCGTTTATAATGCAGCACAGGGAAAAGTCTTTGTCGCGGTGCTTAAGCTTGGCCTGCAGGGCCGCGGCCATGAGCGCTGTCAGGGGCAGGTCTTGCCAGGCGCTGATGTCTGCCGCGGAGAGAGGCTGTTTGGCATGGCTTCTCATATCTCTGCCGCTCCCCGCTATCCCTTGAGGCCGAAAATGCCGCCGTTTTTTTTGGGGGAAAAGGCGGGTCCGCGCGATTTTCTCCGCCGGCCCGTCCTCTTTCTTCCGTGCCCCCCATCGGCTGGCTTTTTCTGGAGCGGTTCCATGGCCTGCAGCCTTGTTTCATCCACCCGGGCTCCGCCTTTTGCCTCCTGCAGAATCTGATACACCAGCCGGCATTCCTTGAAATAGCTTTTCCTGGTCAGCCATTTCGGCCAGGCCTTCTTCCCGTTGACATCCTTGAATTTTTCCAGGTGGCAAAGGTTGGCAAAGAGGAGGGTTATCGTGTCTTTCTGGGAGCGCTTGATGCTGAGATGGTTCAGGGCGTTATCGACACTGGCGCGGATATTCCCTGTAAATTTATGCCCCCGCTGTTCATTCGGCGGTGTCTCGGTCAGGTGCAGCTCGGCATCAGCCCATGGCAACAGGACAAGGGCCAGCAGGATGTGGTCGGCAAGCACGATTTCATGGCCGCGCAGCCGGTCCGCCACACCCATGATGGCTGCACACTTTTCCCGCAACGAGTTGCCCGGCTGCCCAGATCCGTAAACGGGCAGCAGGACATCGATAAGCCCGGTTTGAAAAGCCTGGTTCATCCAGGCCCGGCTTGCGGAGCTGCGCAGATCCTTGAAGAATTCGTCGCGGATACGGGAAACCGGGCAGAGGGAGAGTTTGTGCCGAAGGAGTTGAATCGCATTCAGGGTCTTTTCTTCGATGGTGAAGTCATTGCGGGCCGCATGGCGGATGGCGCGCATCATGCGGACCGGGTCCCTGATGATGCGGCGTTCCGGGTCGCCAATGATGCGGATGACCTTCTGTTCAAGGTCGGCAACGCCCCCGGTGTAATCGATAAGCGTGAAGTTTTCGATTTCGTAGAAAAGGGCGTTTATTGTCAGGTCGCGCCGAAAGGCATCCTCGGCCGTGTTGCCAAAGGTGTTGTTGGCCGGCAGGACCTGTTCCTGGTTGTTGATGTTTTCAAGATCATATTCGCTGTGGCAGCGGAAGGTCGAAACCTCGATGATTTTTCCCCCGAAAAAGAAAACCTGTACCAGGCGGAATCTTTTGCCGATAAGGCGGCTGTTTTTGAAAATCTTGCGCAGCTGTCCCGGCCGGGCATCGGTGCTGATGTCGAAATCCTTGGGTTTTTTGCCGAGCAGAAGATCCCGCACCCCGCCGCCGACAAGGTAGGCGGCATGGCCGGCATCCCGGAGACGGTAGAGCACTTTCAGGGCGTCCCGGTCAATGTCGTTTCTGGAGATGGGGTGTTCAGACCTGGGAATAATTCTGGGCGATGCCGAACCGGTTGCGTTATCAGTGGGCTGGCTCTCATTTTCATGGACTGCGGACATAAACGTTACTGAGTCATTAGGACACAGGGGATGGTTAGGTGGCGACAGCGGGTTCCCTGTATAGTGATTCGGCCTGGGTGACAAACTGGTCAAAGACCTGTTGTACGGTGAGAATTTCCTTCATCTTGTAAACATTCTCGCCGGAAAAGACGAGGCCCTCTTCGACGTTGCCCTCCAGGGCCTTTACCAGCCTGTCGCTGATGCAGTAATGATGGTCACATTTTTTGAGGCACTTGAACTGACACTCTTTTGCCTTCAGATCCTCTCCGGCAACCAGTTTTTCCGAGAAGGGCGTTTTCAGTGCCCTCCCCGGCAGACCGACCGGTGAATGGACCAGGATAACATCGTCCTTCTGAGCATTCAGGTAGACATGTTTAAATGCATCGGAAACAGAACACTCCCGGGTAAGGACAAAGCGGGAGGCGATCTGAATGCCATCGGCACCGTATTTGTCCATCATTTCAGCCATTTCAAAACCATTTGTTATGCCGCCCGCTGCAATGAGGGGCACCTTTTTTACAACTTTTCGAATTTCGGGAAAGAGGTCGCGCAGGGCAATATCCGTACCCAGGTGGCCGCCGGCTTCCTTGGCCTCGACCACGATGGCCGCGGCCCCGAGTTTTTCCGCCAGCTTGGCAAATGCCGGCGAAGAAACAATGGAAACAATCGGCGTATTGGTCTCCTTGCCGATTTTGAATATGTCCCGGGAAAAGCCGGCACCGGTTATGATCATATCCACCCCGGCTTCTATGGAGGCCATTACCAGGTTGTAGAAGTTTTTCATGGCAAACATGATGTTTACCGCGATGATTCCCCTGGTAAGGCTTTTTGCCTTGCGAATGTCGGCCTGGAGTTCTTCGATGGGTATGGAGGAGCCGCCGATAGTGCCGATGCCGCCGCAGTTGGCAACCGGGACGGCAAGGGCTGCAGTTGATACACGTATGGACATGCCGCCCTGGATAAGAGGTATCGGGGCGGTAAAAGGGCCAATCGTCAATGGGGGTAGTTTCATCAGGGGAGTTTTTCCTTACGTTTAATTTGCTCCGACGAATATGACCGGCTTGACCCTGTTTGTCAAGTGAAGCTTGTTTCCTGCCGCGCCTAATGTGGTATGCCTGCCGCCCCTGCTTGACTTTTTCGGTAGAATAGGAGTAAACTCGCAAACTTCTGAAGATCCTTGTTTGTTTGCACAGCGCTCTCGAAACAGCGACCTGTCCGGGATACTGTTCCCTGAAAAACAAAGAAATTTTTCTGATATATAATTGAGGGAGGAATAGTGGGTGTAAAGGCCCTGAAGGGGTTCAAGGATATTTTGCCTGATGAAGTTCATATCTGGCAGCGGATAGAAGGGACGGCAAGGGACATATTCCATCGTTTCGGCTTTGCCGAGATCAGGGTTCCCATTCTGGAAAAAACCGATCTTTTTGTCCGTTCCATCGGCGAGGTTACCGATATCGTTGAAAAGGAGATGTATACCTTTACGGATCGCAACGGCGACTCCGTCACCTTGCGGCCGGAAGGGACCGCCCCGCTGCTGCGGGCCTATATCGAACACGGTCTGCATGTGCGGCAGCCCGTGCAGAGGCTCTATACCATCGGCCCCATGTTCAGGCATGAACGGCCGCAGAAGGGCCGCCTGCGGCAGTTTCATCAGCTCAGCGCCGAAGTCCTGGGCTCCGAGCACCCCCGCCTTGACGCCGAAGTCATGGCAATGGCCTGGCTTCTCCTGCAGGAGCTGGGCCTGCAGGTCAGCCTGGAGATTAACTCCCTGGGGTGTCCGCGGTGCCGGCCGTCATATAAGGAAAAGCTGGTCGGATTTCTTGACCGGTGCGGCGATTCTCTCTGTGCCGACTGTCAGCGCCGCCGCAGTGCAAATCCCCTGCGGGTGCTTGACTGCAAAAGCGAAAACTGCCGGGAAAAAATCAAGGATGCACCGGCAACGACGGATAACCTTTGTGGACAATGCCGTAACCATTTTCAAGAAGTGCGACAGTGCCTGCAGCTTCTTGACATCCCGCATAAGGTAAATTCGTTCATGGTGCGGGGCCTGGATTATTACACGCGCACGACCTTTGAACTGCTTACCGGCGAACTGGGCGCGCAGAGTGCCGTCGGCGCCGGCGGCAGGTATGACGGGCTGGTGGAAAAGCTTGGCGGCCCGAACGTGCCGGGAATCGGGTTTGGCCTGGGCATTGAACGGCTGGCTCTGCTGATGAGCCTGCAGGATGCGCACGGCACGGGAAGCCGGCCCGACCTGTTCCTGGCAGCCCTTGGCGAGCAGGCGGCGGCAAAGGGGCTGGCAATGGCACATGCATTACGCACCAGGGGATTACGGGTCATTCTTGATCACGAAGGCCGCAGCCTGAAGAGTCAAATGAAAGCCGCCAACAAGCTGCAGGCCCGTTATGCGCTTATTATAGGAGAAGCTGAACTGGAAAAGAAAGAGGCGTCCCTGCGGAAGATGGAAACCGGAGACCAGGAGCCGTTTGCCCTGTCTGATGACCTGGAATCCTGGAGTGACGCCCTGAGAAAAAAACTCAACAGTTGAGATACGGACAGCCTGCCCGGGAAAAAGGGAGAGGCTTGCGGATAAGGAGAAGGATGTATGGAATCAATGGGGGGACTCAAGCGGAGTCATACCTGTAATGATCTCGGCCTGGAGAATGTCGGTGAAGAAACGATCCTGATGGGCTGGGTGCTGAGACGCCGGGATCATGGCGGCGTTATTTTTATAGATTTGCGTGACCGGTGGGGTCTTACCCAGGTGGTTTTCAACCCTGCAATCAACCCTGAGGTGCATGCCAAGGCCCATGCCCTGCGCAGTGAATGGGTTCTTGCGGTGCGGGGCAAGGTCTCCGCCAGGCCTGGGGACATGGCAAACCCGAACCTGAAGACCGGTGCCATCGAGGTGCTTGCCGAGTAACTGCGAATTCTGAATACCAGCGTTACCCCGCCATTCCCGCTTGACGAAGAGGTTGAAGTATCCGAGCCTTTGCGGTTGAAATACAGGTATCTTGACCTGCGGCGCCCCGCGATGGCCGCCAACATAATTTTCAGGCACCGGGCGGTGCAGGCAATACGTACGTATCTGCATGACAACAATTTTCTGGATATCGAGACGCCGGTGCTGACAAAATCGACCCCGGAAGGCGCCAGGGACTACCTGGTTCCCAGCCGGGTGAATCCCGGCAGGTTCTATGCCCTGCCCCAGTCGCCGCAACTCTTTAAGCAGCTGCTCATGGTTGCCGGTATGGACCGGTATTACCAGATTGTCAGGTGCTTCCGCGATGAAGACCTGCGCGCCGACCGTCAGCCGGAGTTCACCCAGGTCGACATGGAGTTCTCCTTTGTTGAAGAAGAGGATATTTTTGCGGTCATCGAGGGGATGATGGCCCACCTGTTCAGGGAGGTCCTTGATATTGAAATTGATCTGCCCATGCCGAGAATGACTTACGATGAGGCAATCACCAGGTTCGGCACCGACCGGCCGGACACCCGTTTTGCCCTCGAACTCGTGGAGTTGACCGGGGTGGTGCGGGACTGCGGTTTTCAGGTTTTCAGGTCCGTGATTGATAAGGGCGGCAAGATCAAAAGCATGAACGCCAAGGGCTGCGCTGATTTTTCCCGCAAGGAACTCGACGACCTGACCGGGTACGTCAGCCAGTTCGGGGCCAAGGGGCTTGCCTGGGCCAAGGTGAAGGAGGACGGGACCTGGCAGTCTCCCATTGCCAAGTTTTTCAAGGCAGGGGAACTGGACGCCATGAACAGGGCTCTTGCCGCCGAAGAGGGAGACCTGCTGTTTTTTATGGCAGACACGCCGATGATCGTCAACCAGGTCCTGGCTGAGCTGCGGATGGAGCTGGCCCGCCGTCTCAAGCTCGTTGACAAGGGTGTATTCAATTTTGTCTGGATAACCGACTTCCCCCTCCTGGAGTATGACCAGGAGGAAAAACGATATGTTGCCATTCACCATCCCTTTACAGCGCCCAGGCAGGATGAGATGGAAAAACTTTTCTCGGATCCGGGCTCGGTGCGGAGCAGGGCCTATGACCTGGTCTTGAACGGTATTGAGGTCGGCGGCGGCAGCATCCGTATCCACCAGAAAGAGATCCAGGAAAAGGTTTTTTCCGCCCTGGAGATTGATGCGGCTGAAGCAGCGGAGAAATTCGGTTTTCTCCTGCAGGCCCTTGAACTGGGCGCCCCGCCCCATGGCGGCATTGCCTTTGGCCTCGACCGGCTTCTCATGATCCTTGCCGGCCGTGACACCATTCGTGATGTCATTGCCTTTCCGAAAACCCAGAAGGCCATCTGCCTGCTTACTGATGCGCCGGCACCTGTCACCAGGAGACAACTCACTGATCTGCATATCAGGCCGGATTGGAAATAGCCTGGAATTCTCACCGACAACCCATGGTCCTTATCCCTTTCCTTGACAAGCGAGGGAAATCCATGTAGTCAACTTGTTGGGAAGGTTCTGTGTTTTTGTTCCATAATCAGCAACAAGGAGGTGTGTTGTGTCAGAAAGCGTGTACAAAATCGTGGAACTGGTCGGCACCAGCAAGATTTCCTGGGAAGACGCGGCAAAGCAGGCCATAAGCATGGCCGGCAAAGAAATCAGTGATCTGCGGATTGCGGAGATCACCAAGCTTGACATGAGAATTGAAGGCGGCCAGATTGCTTCTTACCGGGCCCGGGTCAACGTCTCGTTCAAGTTTCATCTCTAAAAGCCAGAGGAGCGCCTTTTTCCCGCAGGTTCAGGGCCTGGGCATGCTGCCGTCTCTTTCGGGGGTGGGCGTCAGCTAAAGAAACTGATCATTAATCGAGATTTCCGCCCGGTTTTTCAGATTTTCAAGCCAGGCGGAAAGCAGGGCGAGTTGTTTTTCCTGCTTCAGCCTGGCTGAAATTTCGTCCTTTTTGTCGGCAAACAAGGCGGATGGCGGTTCCCGGTCGGCCTTGAGCATGAAAGCATAGAAGGTGCGGCCGTTTTCCCTTATTTTTTCCGGAAAGGGCCTCTTGGTTGAAAGTTCAAAGCCCTCTGCAAGTACTTGGGGAGGCAGCTTGAGAGAGAAATCGGTCCCTGCTGTGAGGTTCGAGCGGGCAATAAAGCCGGTTTCGGTCAAGGTGCCGCCTGTCCCGTCGATGATTTTCGATATCTCTTCATCTGTTTTCGCGTCTTTCCATGCAGCAAGCAGGTGTTCCGCGGTCTCTCTGGCCAGCGCCTCGGCCCGGCTGTCAATATAATCCCGGCGGACATTCTCCTTGACCGATTCGAGGGGGGCGGTCTCAGGCTCCTTTCGGTCCCGGACGTGGATGATGGCGTATCCCTGGGGAAGTTCCACCAGTGAGCTGAGTTCCCCCTTTTTTAATGAAAAAGCCGTGTTCAGAAAGCCGAATTCAGCCAGGATATCCTTCTGTTCTCCCCCCGGCGGGGCGCTGCGCGTGAAGAAGTCCGTGGCCGGGATCGTCGCCCCGGCTGATTCCCCGTATTTTTCGAGGCTGCCGGCAAGGATGATCTTTTCATAGGTGTCGGCAGCCCTGGCAACAGTGGCGCTTTTGCCCTTATTTTCTCTGATGGCGGCGGCCACCTTTTCCCTGACCTCTGCCAGGGGCTGGATCCGGAAAGGCCGGCTTTCCTCAACCTTGATAATATGAAATCCGAACGGGGTCTGGACCACATCGCTTATTTCCCCTTCTGCAAGGGAGAATACCGCCTTGTCAAAGGGCTCAACCATCTGACCGCGGGAAAAAGTTCCCAGGTCGCCGCCGTCCGGAGCAGACGGGTCCTCGGAATATTTCTTTGCCAGTTCTGCAAATTCGCCGCCCGCTCTGACTTCGGCAAGGATGTTTGCCGCTCGCTGCTGTTTTTCGGCCAGGGTTGCCTCGCTGTCTTTTTCCGTGGTCCTGATCAGGATGTGGCGGGCATGCCGCTTCTCCTTGCTGGTGTAGCGATCAATATTTTGCTGGTAATAGGACTGCAGAGCATCCTCGGACACCTCGGCATCCTTGAGGTCGTCCGCATAGGAAAAGAGCAGGTATTGAATCATGACCTGGGGATCGGTTTTGTACCTCTCCTTGTTCTCTTCAAAATAGGCAGCCAGCTTCTCATCGTCCGTTTCAATCTTCCTGGCAAAATCATCCGCGTTCAACGCCACGTACTCGAGGTTGATTTCCTCATAGTCATAATTGAACTGGTCCCGGGCCTCGGAGGATGACACACTGGCAAATCGCGAGAGCGAGTCCATGACCTTGGTGGAGATCAGGTCGGAGCGCATCGATGCTTCAAAGGCTTCCGGAGTCAAGCGGGAGTTCTGCAGGACCGACTCGTACCGCTTGAAATCAAAGATGCCGTTACTGCGGAATGTCTCCATCTGCTGAATCGCCTGCTTTACCTCAAGGTTACTCACCATCAGGCCCATCTGGGCGGCACCCTGTTTCAGCAGCACCTCCTTGATAAGCTGATCCAGCACCTGCTCCTTGATGCCCAGTTTTTCTATTATGTCCCTGGGCAGGTTGTCTCCCAGTTGTTCCTTATACAGGTTAAGAGCCCGGTCAAAGGTCTGCTGGTAGGCCTGGTAGGGAATGACCTCATCGTTTACCACGGCGAGTTCGTTACCCCCTCCCCGGCGTCCGCTGCCGACGCCCCAGAATATGAAAACCACGGCAATAATGACCACGGTTGCCTGAATAAAAATTGATTGCGCCTTTCTGCGCATATAAGCGAGCATTCTCTCTCCTTAATGTATCTGTATACAACGATGGGCCTGTTCCATGGCCCGGCCCTGCAAGACAACTCCGGGTTTCTCAGTCAGATAAAAGCAAATACTTTACTCCAAGTGCTTGCGTTATTGCCACTGAAAAAATAACGGCTTTACTGGATCCCGCCCGCCCGAATTCTGCTGAAATTGTCAGCTGAAAAAAAACAATCTCTCTGCCAATATGTTGTTGACATAACACTATATAGGGGGTATCTATTCTCGTCACATACAACATATAGTGTTTCGTTTGAGTTTTCCTAATGTGCTTGCGGTCTCTTCTGCAGGCGATTCTTATTTTTCACAGAGGAGGTATCAGCATGGGTGTCGTTATGCCAATGGCGGGGGGTAAGCAGGAAGCAGGCGATCGTGACCGGGCGGGCAAATTAATGAAGGGCGATGCAACCGACCTGGCCCTTTTTGTCCGGACATCGCAGGAAGACATGATCGGCTGGAACCGGCAGCGGATAGTAGACGCACTGCTCAGGGAAACCTATATTGACGAGGATACCGCGGAGCGGATCAGTCTTGACATTGAAAGGACCATATCCAAGGGCAGGGTCAAGACGATAACCGGCCCCCTCATCCGCGAGATGGTCAATGCCAAGCTCCTGGAACTGGGCCTGGAGCAGGCCCGCCGCATGCACACCCGCCTCGGTGTGCCGCTCTATGATGTGGATCAGCTGCTTGTTCATCCTAACAAGGAAAATGCCAACGTGCCGCACGGACCCGAGGCCACCAACCTTACCCTGGCCGAAGGTATCAAGAAGGAGTATGCCCTGCTCCAGGTTTTTTCGCCCGGCGTGGCGGACGCCCACCTGCAGGGTGATCTGCACATTCATGATCTCGGATTCATCGATCGTCCTTACTGTTCCGGCCAGTCCCTTGAATACATAAAGAAGTTCGGGCTCAACCTGCCACACGCCCTGTCAATGGCCAAGCCGGCCAAGCATGCCGAGGTGCTGCTTGCCCACATGATTAAATTTGCCGCTGCCCTGCAGAGTCACTTTGCAGGCGCCATCGGCTGGGATGCGGTGAATCTTTTTTATGCCCCTTACCTGGAGGAATTAACAGACCGGCAGGTACACCAGTTGGCCCAGATGCTTATTTTTGAATTTTCCCAACAGGCTGTTGCCCGGGGCGGCCAGGCAATTTTTTCCGATATCAATATTTACTGGGAAGTGCCGAAGCATTTTGAGGATGTGCCCGCCATTGGCCCATGCGGAAAATATACCGGTAAAACATACGGAGAATATGAAAAACAGGCCCAGCGTTTTGCCTGGGCGCTCTTTGACGTATACAAGGAGGGCGATGCCAGCGGCCGGCCGTTTTTCTTCCCCAAACCCCTCGTGCACATTACGGAAAAATTCTTCCGCACCGAAGGCCACATGGATTTTCTGCACCATATCTGTGACGTGGCTGCCGACAAGGGCAACACCTACTTTGTTTTTGACCGCGGCGAGACCGCCAAGATATCGGAGTGCTGCCGCCTGAGCTTCAAGCTTGAAGCATCAGACCTGGACGATGCGAAAGAACCCTGGCGGATGCGTTATTCCGCTCTGCAGAACATCACTATCAACCTGCCGCGCCTGGCATACAGGGCCGATGGCGATGATACCAGGCTTTTTTCCCTGCTGACCGAACAGATCATGCTGGCCGTCAAAGGCCATGAGGAAAAAAAGAAGTTTATTGAAAAGCTGCTGGCGCACGGCGAGAACGGTCCATTGTCCCTGCTGGCCATGAAGCTTGACGGCGAGAGCTATCTGCGCCTGTTCCGCTGTACCTACCTCGTAGGTATGGTCGGCCTCAATGAGCTGATCAAGGTTCACCTGGGAGAGGAGCTGCATGGGTCTGACGAGGCCATGAAGTTCGGTCTCAAGGTCATCGCGCACATGAACCTGATCTGCCGGCGGATGAGCGAAGATGTCGGCATGCGTTTTGTCCTGGAACAGACACCGGCGGAAAGCACGGCGTACCGGTTTGCCATGCTTGATCTCGCCCAGTTCGGCGACAGGGCTGCCGCAGTGCTGCAGGGCAACCAGGAAAAAGGCGAGATATACTACACCAACTCGACCCTTTTCAACGTCGGGGCGCCCATGAATCCGGCGGAAAGGGTGGAGCGGGAAGGGCTGTTTCACCCCCTGATCGAGGCCGGCTCCCTGACCCATATCTGGCTGGGCGAGTCGCAGCCGGATAAAGAGGCTCTGGCGGATTTTGTCATCAATATCTTCAGGCATACCCAGAATGACCAGGTTGCCTTTTCGCCGGAATTCACCGTCTGCCTGGACTGCAGCAGAACCGGCCGCGGCCTGCGGGAAACATGTTCTTACTGCGGTTCGGAGCACGTTGACGGCATTACCCGGATCACCGGCTACTTCACCAAGGTGTCAAGCTGGAACAAGGGTAAGCGTGGAGAGTTGACGGATCGCTTCAGAAACGTGAATAAGTTCGTCCCGCAAGAAAACAGCGGGGCGTAAGGGGCGTCGTGACATCAAGGTTCAGGGGCGAGAAAGATGCAGTGAGTTGAGGCCGGGAACCGGATGATTTCCCCCATCCGGTTTCCGGTCTACCCTGAGTTCTTTAATTTTCCAGACATAAAGGGAGACAAGGTTATGACATTGTTTACCAAGGAAGACTGTCAACTCTGCAAACAATTGCTGAGCAAGTTTGATCTGACGGCCATGGAGGTCAACGTCGAGGTGCTGGATGGTGACAATGCCGAGGCCCTGGCCCATCTGGCCTGGCACAGCCTGGTGGAGGCCGCCCGGAAATCACTCCCTCTTCTCGTGCTTGATGACAGCTCGACAATAATTGATTTTGTCAACATTGAGCACCATCTCATCATGAGAGCAAGCAGGTACGGACTGGACTTCCTCCGGAAAGGCGGCAACCCGCAGAAATGCGACAACGGCAGCTGCACTTTTCATTAATCGGCTGCCTGCCTGTTCAAAATAATTCGTGGCAATTCCCGGCAGCTTGCTTTCTGTCTGGGGACGGGTTTTTCTTTTATGCTGACATCGTTGTTTTTTGAGTAACGACATGTCCAGGATCAGGAATTTTCTGGAAACGTCCTTTATCGACTGGCCCGGCAGGGTGTGTGCGGTGATTTTCCTGGGCGGCTGCAACCTGCGCTGTCCCTTCTGCCACAACCATCCCCTGGTACTGTCAGAGGAGAGTTTTCCCGCCCTTGCCCTTGACGATGTGCTGGCCCGGCTGGCGCGCTTCAAAAAATGGCTCGGCGGCGTCTGTATCTCCGGCGGCGAGCCCACCTTTGTCCCGGAGCTGCCGGAGATGATGAAGAGGCTGAAAGATGCCGGCTGGCGGATCAAACTTGACACCAACGGCACCAGGCCGGAGGTGTTGTCGCGGCTGCTGCGTGATGACCTGCTCGACATGGTGTCAATGGACGTCAAGGCGCCGCTTGACAGGGAGAAGTATGCGCATTGTGCCGGAACCCCGGTCAAGCTGGAAAACCTGAGAAAGAGCCTTGCTCTTCTCCGTGACGCCGCGCCCGGATACGAATTCCGCATGACTGTTGTGCCGGGCTTTCATTCTGAAGAGGATATTGTGCAATGGGCAGCAGACCTGGCCCCGTATGTTGCTGATGGAAAGCGCTGCCGTCTCAAGCTCCAGAATTTCAACCCGAAGAACACCCTTGATCCCGCTCTGGCAAATGAGGTGCCGTTCAGTCCGGATGTCTTTGCCAGATGGCAGAATATTGCCAGTGGAGCGGCAAAGCAGAAAGAAAAGAGTGTTTTAGTGAAAAATATGTTATTGATTTCTTGACAAAGAAGATACCCTATATTATGAAGGAGTATTCATTTTCTGATGTGCTTAATAATTGAGGTATAATTAACCATAATAATGGACCCTGAAAAAACATTAAGGAGGGAGCAACATGGCATCGATTGAGCATAATGGCAAAGCATTTGAGGTTGACGAGGATGGTTTCTTGGCAAAGGGCATGGAGGAGTGGAATAATGATTGGGTTGACTATGTCAAGACCATTGAAGGTATCTCCGAGCTGACCGAAGAGCATCACAAAATTATCGATACCCTTCAGGAGTACTACAAGAAGAACGGTATTGCGCCGATGGTTCGTATTCTGTCCAAGACCACCGGTTT
>Ga0180007_10003217_pt1 | contig 18438 bp, 16 predicted proteins | sample MM_PC_MetaG_FD_121122 | JGI IMG/M metagenome (GOLD analysis project Ga0180007, IMG submission 121122) | Groundwater microbial communities from the Aspo Hard Rock Laboratory (HRL) deep subsurface site, Sweden - MM_PC_MetaG | ecosystem: Environmental > Aquatic > Deep subsurface > Groundwater... | reverse complement strand
TATCGAGCATAAGCTGATGCTCGGAATCTATTGGTAGCCATGCTTTCAATCTAACACACATTCCCATTTTTCTTCCCGCTTTAGCCCCGCGCACGGAGGCGCGGGGAAATTACTTCTATTATAGCATCTCATTGTAAAATAAAAAATTAAAAAACGCTGCGAAACGCAGCGAAATGATAGGCAAAGAGCCGGATAAAACAGCTTGAACTGTTTTATGGGAGACAGGTTATGAGCCCCTCCCGCGACCCACGCCTAAACTCCGGCTCTCTGCCAATTTTTAAATATCAAAGATCAAGGTCGCCCGCCAATATTGGCCGGTTTTTTTTATTGATAAATCATGGTAGGTGGCGGCTTTGATGTCCAGACTTTTTTGCTGGACCGCCACCCCTTTTATTTTACCTCTTAACTTTGTTTTTTGAAATTCCTTAATGGCAAAATCAAAATAAACCTTTTTGTTAACCTCTCCCCGATATAAAATCTCGCTTAGCCAGTCAACCAATAAAGATTCTAAATCTGCCGATTCTATTTCAACCGTTTCCCAATTTCCCACCCTTCGACTTCGCTCAGGGTAAAATTTCTTAATTTCCGAATTTCTTGTTTGCTGCTCCGCCATCGCCAGCGCCGCGTTCACAAAAACCTCGGGTAAATCTTTGCCAAAAACCCGAATTTTCAAATCAGCCGGATGTTCTAAAATTTCATATTTTTGCATTTAGGTCATGATCCCGTGAATTGGCGAAAAATTTATCAGAAAATCGAGATGAGTCGAGCGTTAAAAATTTGCGTGCTGTGGTCGAGGCGCCGAAGGCGCCGTGGATAGCAAATTTAGCGAGGCGAATCCGATTTTATCAAATTTTTACGCCCTGCGCGGCGGTTTTTTCCGCCGCTTTTTTGCCGCCAAAAAAGCGGCAAACTTATTTCTGAAAAATCTTTCTCAATTCCTCTTTAACGACCTCCCGGTCGTCCCACTCATACTTTTTGCCGCCAATAACCATTGTCTGCTCTGTTCCTTTGCCCAAAATTAAAACTATATCGCCCGAATGAGCCAAAGACAGAGCTCTGACGATTGCCTGACGCCTGTCTAAAGTAATTTCCGGCTTGGTAAATTTGCAACCAGCGCAAATTTCCCGGGCAATTTTTTCCGATGATTCATCATACGGATCTTCATTGCAAACTATCAAAATATCGGAGTTCTGCGAAGCAATCCGGCCAAGTTCCGGCCGCTTCCATCTGTCGCGACCCCCGCCGGCCGAGCCAAAAACCGAAATAATTCGATCGTGCGACCCGCCTTCGTCCCGCAATATGCGGGACTTCGACGAGGCAAGCAAGCTTTTAAATAAAGCAAAAACTTTCTCAAAAGAATCGGGTGTGTGTGCCAAGTCCACTACCACCGTAAAATTTTGCCCCTCGTCAATAATTTCCAGCCGCCCCGGAATTGATTTGATTTTTTCCAGCGCCTTTTTAGCCGTTTCCAAACTCACGCCGCAGGCCTGCCCCATCGTTATCGCCGCCGCGCAATTGGCAACGTTAAACTCACCCAACAAATTTGTTTTAAATTTCACGCCATCAATTTCAAATTCACTCCCGCTCGCACTTAATTTGATATTTGAAATTTGGATTTTGGATTTTATTTGAAATTTGGATTTTGGATTTTGGATTTTTAAACTATATCCGTATTTATTTTTGACATTCGGCTCTAAAAAATGTTGCACATTTTCATCGTCCAAATTATAAACTCCGAAACTATCTTTATTTTTTGCCGCTGCTTTAAACAATTCTATTTTCGCTTCCCGATATTTGGCAAAACTCCCGTGCGCCTCAATGTGCTCGGCTGCCAAATTGGTAAACACCGCGCCCGCCCATTTAATAAACTTGTGCCGGTGCTGTTTTATCCCTTCCGAAGTTACCTCAATTAAGGCGTACTCACAGTCATTTTTTACCATCTGCCTCAAAGTTTTTTGTATAAAAAACCGGCCGGGCATAGTCATGTGATAAGGATTCATCACTTCCTTTTGCCCATCGTTTATTGATAAAGACGATATCCACCCAACCCTTGACGTAAAATCTCCCCTAACCCCTCCTAAAGGAGGGGAACCGCTCCCTCCCTTTAGGGAGGGCTGGGGAGGATTTGTATTTTCCCCCTCTCCTTGATAAGGAGAGGGATGCTTGCCCGCCATAGCTTTAGCGTCGGCGGGGGGTGAGGTAAATTTTTCGGCCAATATCTTCCCCGCCAGCACCACCACCGTTGACTTTCCTTTTGTCCCCGTCACGCCAATCACCTTCAATTTCCGGCTTGGAAAGCCGTAAATCAGCGCACCCAAAAGAGCCAGTTTCCAATGATACCGGCTCAAAAGAAAATCAGGGATTATTTTTTTAAGCAGTTTTTTCATAAATTCTGACTGCCCCAAAAACACCGCCGATCTTTAATCCATTTAATCACGCCTTCCTTTAAAGCGCCCGGTAAAATCTTTTCTTGTTTTAATTTTGCTACTTCAATCCAGTAAAAATTAAGATGATCTTCTGCTGATTTTATTTCTTTTTCTAAAATTTTAGCCTCAAAAACTAAATTTATTTCGTGAATTTTTTTGTCAGCTTCTAAAATTAAATTTTCGACCGTTCCGATATAATTAACTTTGCCTGGCTGCGTACCTATTTCTTCTAAAAGTTCGCGGGCAATTGCTAATTCAGCCTTCTCGGCAAACTCAATATGCCCTCCCGGAAAAAAATAATAATCTTCTTCTTTTTTCCGACACAACAAAATTTTGTCTTTATCTAATATAACCGCTCGCACGATTAAATCAAATTTTTCTGGCATACATAAAAAGTTTATTTATTCAAAAAATTAATTATCAATTTTATCATTATCTCCTTTTGTTTCGGCTGACTCTCGGCAATCAAAAGCGCCAGCGCTACGAGAGTATTCGGGTTTATTTTCTGCTGACCTTTTTTATTCAGAAGATAATTATTGCGCGACAAAAACAAAATAAAAAGCAACGAGGCGATACGCTTATTGCCATCAACAAACGGGTGGTCTTTGATAATAAAATATAGTAAATGCGCCGCTTTTTCCTCAATACTTGGGTATAGCTGCTTTCCGCCAAAAGACTGATTTATTGACGCCAAAATTCCCTCCAGCGTTTTGTCTTTTTCCTGACCAAAAACATCACTGGCCTCTTTTTTATTGATTAAATCGGCTTTTAATCCGGCAATTGCTTTTTGAGCCTCAACATAATCAATAATTTTTTTAACTTTTTTTGTCAGCTGGCCGATTTCCAATTTACCTTCGTCATACTTTTGAAGCAATAACCAAGTATTGGCGTAATTTGTGATAACTTCCAGCAAGCCAGAAGCTTCATCATAAGTTGACGCCTTATTTCTTGCCGCCTCAACTAAAATAAGCGCCTTTTCAAGCTCATCCAGTTGCTCACCTTTAAGCTCTTGGATTCTTCTTTGATTTATAGTAGCACCTTTGATTAGGTGCTCTTTTAAAATACCGGTTGCCCAAATACGAAATTGGGTGGCTCGCATGGAATTAACGCGGTAGCCGACAGAAACAATCATGTCTAAATTATAAAGATTCATTTTCCGTTTTCTGCCATCGGCGGCAACCTGTTCCAAAATGGAACAGGTTGAATTTTTGTTTAATTCGCGCGTTTGGTAAATATTATTAATATGCTTTACTATCGCTGGTCTATACACATCAAAAAGCACCGCTATCTGATGTGCGTCAAGCCAAATAGTTTCTTGCTGAAATTGCACTTTTAATTCGGGCCCTCTTGGAGTGCGATAAATGATAATTTCTCCTTTATTTTGTTGTTTATTATTATTTTCCATAAAAAATTATCTCCTAATACCTTGCACCAATCTATATAACAAATACCATTTTTTATCCAGCGGGTAATCCCAATATCCGATGTAATTTACTTCCCGCCCGCCGAAGCCCTTTTTAAAACGGGTAAAACCTTCCCAAGATGATTTGCGCCTATCTTGGGTATATTGATTAGCGATGCCCCAAAAATCGTATTCGCTGCAGCCCTGGCTTTTGGCATAGCGAATTTGCTCCCATTGCAATAAATGTGGCGCCATTAAATCGCGATGCTCGCCCCTGGTAGCGCCGTGCAAATAAGTGGCAGTTTTGCCAAATATTGCCAAAACATTAACCGCAATAACTTTACTTTCATATTCAGCCACGAATAGCTCTATTTTTAATTGTTGACTGTTAATTGTTAATTGTTTCTTGTAGTAATCCTTTGGGTGATGCCTAATTTCTTTTCGCGCGCCTGTGCCTTTAACGGTTAGCCTATAAAATTCCTCAAAATATTTTTCAAAATCCGCGTCGCCGGTTGAAACCATTTTTACTTTTACTCCCTTGCGCTCGGCCAGGTGAATGTTGTAGCGCGTTTTTTCGTGCATCTGCGCCAAAATCTCGTCTTCACTTTTGATAATGTCCAAAATCAGGGTTTGGGACGGTTCTATGTCATACGATAATTGCTTAAAACCTAAATTGTTCAATTGTTCAATTGATAATTCCGGCTCGATCCTAAAAAACATCGCGCCCTCTTTTTGAGCCAATTCTTTAATTTTTTCTATAAATTCCTCCAGATGGCTGTTGGCTATTGGTTGTTGGTTCTTGGCTAAAAGCGGAGCTTTTGGGCCGTACCAGTATTTCTTGCCCAGCGGCAATTTTATTTCAATAAATTGAGCGACCCAGCTTAACCCCTCGGCTTCGTTCGGGGCAGATTTTTCTACAAAAAATCTGAAAACGCGCCGACCAAAATTTTTCTGAAATTCGCCCCAGTCCCAGGATTGTAAAAATGAACCGTTGTTATCCAAAACAAATTTATTCCAATTTTCTTTGCTAATCTCCATATGATTTGTCGTTCCGAGTGCAACGAGGAATCTCCGGCGCATGCCGGAAACAAAGACCCGTATTCGCTCGCCTCGCCGAAGCCTTCGGCGTAGCGCGGGCGGGAGATCCTTCGCTTCGCTCAGGATGACTATTTCATAGTTATCTCTTCCCCAATCTCTTCAGTGTTTCCCTTACCCTATTTTCCACTCCTTTAATCGTCTCGGGCACCTGTTTCAGCGCGTCGCGCGCCTCATAAACTTTGTAGCCTAGCACCACCAGCGCATCAATAATTTCAATTTCGTCCGCCACTTTGAATTTGTCGCCCGCGCCTTTGGCTAATTTTTTAACTTTAGACTTAAGCTCAATCACGATTTTCTGCGCCACTTTTTTGCCAATGCCAGAAACGCGGCCCAAAATTGTTTCGTCGCCCAGCACAATCGCTTCTTGCAAATCACTAACCGAAGCGCCGGACAAAATATTGGCCGCGGTTTTTGGCCCGATGCCCGGAATGGTAATTAAAAGCTCAAACATCTCCAACTCGTCAAAAGTCAAAAAACCGAATAAATCCCAGCCGGTTTCTTTCACCGAAAGATAAGTAAAGAGTTTTACCCCGTTAGAAATATCGCCCTCCGGCCATGGTTTGTTTGATTTTGTTTCTTTTAACTCAGCCTGGGAATTTCTAACGGGGTTTACACTCTCGCCGATTTGTGGTATTTTAGATAGAGTTTTTTCAGATAAATTAACGCGAAAACCAATCCCGCCAGCTTCAATAACGGCGTATTTTTCGGATTTAAGAGTAATCTTGCCCTCTAATGAATTAATCATATATTTTACTTAATATTACTCCACAAAAAGCTCAAAAGCAATGAAATTCAAGCTTATTTCTAATTTCAAGCCAGCGGGCGATCAATCACAGGCGATTGAAGCGCTGACGAGAAATATAAAAGGTGGTGTCAAACACCAGGTGCTTTTGGGCGTGACAGGGAGCGGCAAGACATTTACCATGGCGAACGTGATTGAAAAAATCCAGAAGCCCACGCTTGTCATTTCGCATAATAAAACTCTCGCCGCGCAACTGTATCAGGAATTCAAGGAATTTTTTCCGCAAAACGCGGTGCACTATTTTGTTTCCTACTACGACTACTATCAGCCCGAAGCCTATATTCCCCAGACCGACACTTACATTGAAAAAGACGCCAAAATTAACGAAGAGCTTGACCGCCTGCGACACGCCTCCACGCAATCGCTGCTGGCACGGCCCGACACCCTGATTGTCGCTTCGGTTTCTTGTATTTATAACATCGGCTCGCCCCAAGTATATCAAAATTTAAGCGTTGCTATAAAAAAAGGACAGACCATTTCGCGCCAGACTTTTTTGCGGCAATTGGCTACGCTGCAATATACGCGCTCGGATATTAATTTTAAACGCGGCTCATATCGCGTGCGCGGCGAGTCGCTTGAAATTTGGCTGGCCACGGGCGAAGCTATCGTCCGAATCACTTTCGACAATAATCGGATTTCCCAAATAACCTCGCGTCAAATTAGCACGATCAAAGATTTATTTGCTGCCAAAGAAACTGCGCAGGCAAGCGCTAAAATTTTTCCGGCCAAATTCTGGGTATCAGGGCAGGAAAAAATTAATCTGGCACTGGCTAATATTCGCGCCGAGATGGACGAGCAGCTTGCCAAGCTGAGAAAAGAAGGCAAATTGCTTGAGGCCGAACGCCTGCGCCGCCGCACTAATTTTGATTTAGAAATGTTAAAAGAAACCGGCTATGCTCATGGCATGGAAAATTATTCACGCCATTTGGAATTTCGCGAACCGGGCGCGCCCCCGTTCACGCTATTAGACTATTTTACTCATTCGCATGATTCGCATAAAATTAGTATGCCTAATTCGCGTGACTTTCTGATGTTCATTGATGAATCACATATGACTATCCCGCAAATCGGCGGCATGTATGAGGGCGACCGCTCGCGCAAACAAACTTTAATTGATTTTGGTTTTCGCCTGCCCTCCGCGATAGACAACCGGCCGCTAAAATTTGCTGAATTTGAAAAAAAAGTCAGCCAGGTCGTTTATGTTTCGGCAACGCCAAGGAAATACGAATATCAAAAATCAAATATTAAATATCAAAAACTTATCATAGAGCAACTAGTCCGACCCACCGGGCTGCTGGATCCGGAAATCGACGTTAGGCCGACCGCCAATCAAATTCCCGACCTGATCAAAGAAATTAAAAAGCGCGTCGCTCAAAAACAGCGCGTCTTGGTGACCACGCTCACCAAGCGCATGGCTGAAGATTTGTCCGAATATTTAACCGAAGAAAAAATTTATCCCCACACCAAAAAGATATCTTCAAGTCGCAAAACGAAACATGACAATTTTGGTGTGGGGATCAAAACCCAATATTTGCATTCCGAAATCAAGACGCTGGAACGGCCGGAAATTTTGAAGGATTTGCGGCTGGGTAAATATGACGTATTGGTTGGAGTTAATTTATTGCGTGAAGGTCTGGACTTACCCGAAGTTTCGCTGGTCGCAATTTTGGACGCTGACAAAGAAGGCTTTTTGCGCAACGAGACTACATTGATTCAAACCATCGGCCGTGTTTCGCGCCATCCCGCGGGCCTGGCCATTATGTACGCCGACAAAATCACCTATTCAATGAAACGCGCAATTGACGAAACCAATCGCCGGCGCAAAATTCAGGAGAAATATAACAAAAAACATAACCTACGGCCACAAGCTATAACAAAGGGAATTCGGCCTTCAATCGTCCAAACCGAAAAACCCTCCTTCGCCACCTTCTTCGCTAAAGCTACGAAAGTCAAAAAGACTACGGAGGGCAAGGAATATTTAAAAGAATACATCAAAGAACTCCAATTCAAAATGGACCTTGCCAATCGCAATTTGCAGTTTGACGAGGCGATGAAGATAAAAAATGAGATAGACAAACTCAAAAAATTTGCCAAAAATTAAATTATCTGATATGCTTTCTTAAATTGTTCTTATCATAAATCCAATACAAAGGAGGGTGTCCGAATGAGAGTAATTATACCGAAATTTATCAAGAAAGAAATTGAGAGAATAACGAGGGGCAAGCCAAAGAAAAAACCTAAAAAGAAACAATACCCGAAGGAGAAACTGTTATCCATGGCCAATTCGAATTTGGAATTCCTTAACAAATTGGCCGAAACTGAGCCAATACACTCACTCCTGCAAAAACGTGGTGTCTTGACTTTAGATGAATTTTCGCCGCAATATCCGGATATCTTTGGATCAAATGGATCAAAACCACAAGGAGGATTATGGCTGGAAACTATTCAAGACAAGACCGCGCTCTTCTATTGGCTAGACGCGGATTACCCCGTAAACCGGAGCGACAGAGATCACGTACTCGTGACGCAAGATAAGTTGGCAGAATGGCACATTAAAAGCCTCGACCGTTTTGCCTTGCTGACAAAAAAAGAAATTTGGGCAAATATTGCGCATTTTATGCAATCTATGCCCTAAAAAAACAAAGCCTATCATTAGCCAGTTGTTCTATCAGAGAACGGCTGGCTAATTTTTTAAAAAAGAGTATGGGCTCTAAAATTTGCCAAAAAATAATTTTTCTGCTATATTTTATTCAGCTTCATAACTAAAAGCTAATAACTAAAAACCATAAACTGATTATATGCCTATCAAAGCATCAGCTAAAAAGGAACTGCGTAAAACGCTCAAGCGCCGAGTTTTGAACGTGGCGCGCCAAAAAGCGGTTAAAGACGCGACTAAAAAAATCAAGAAACTCATTGCTGCCGGTTCAAAAGAGGAGGCCAAAAAAATGATTTCCGCTGTCTATCAGGCCATAGATAAAGCGGCCAAGCGCGGAGTGATCAAGAAAAACGCGGCCGCCCGTAAGAAATCCCGACTAATGAAGCTGATTAATAAATAAACAAAAAAACTCCGCCGAAAGGCGGTTTTTTAAATCTCCCTCGCCTCGCTTTCGCGAGAGCGAAGCGGGCCTAGCCCCTCTTTAAAAAGAGGGGAATTTTTGATTTATGATGTGATTTCCCCCACCACCAAATCCAGCGCAACCCCCGGCTCAATTTGTCCGCTTTTAATAGCCAAATCAATTTCCATTAACCGCTCGTAGATTTTTTTAAGTGAAGTATAAGAAAAATTTTTTGCCTGCTCAAAAGTTTTGCGCAAAACGAAAGGATGCATTTTTAACTTTTTTTCCAAGCCGTAAAAAGGCGTGCCCTGCTCAATCTGGCTTTTAACCAACAAAAGATTCCTGAATTGATAAACCAGCATGCCCAGCAACGATATCTCCGATTCGCCTTTGGCTAAATCGCGGTACAAAAATTTAAAGGCCGCTGTTTTATTTCTGGCTGCCAGCGCATCAATGGTTTTAAAAATATCGCTTTCAATTTTGGATCTGACCAAAGCATCAACATCATCCCCAACTATCAACTTGCCGGCTTTAAAGCTTGCTAATTTATTAACTTCATTGTGCACCTGCCAGAGATCGGAACCGACAAAAGCGGCTATTTTTTTGACGGCCGAGTTATCAATCTGGCCGCCGGATTCTTGCATTTCCTTTTTTATCCAAGCTTCAAGTTTTACGCCTTCCAGTATATTGAATTCTTCGCAATTGACGCCCTTGTTGGTTAATTTTTTAAAAACATCTTTTCCGGCAGCGCCTCCGAGGATATATTTTTCTTTCGCCCGCTTGTCTTCGTTTAATTTTAACTCCTGAACAATAATTAAAAACCTCTCCTCGTCTTTTGAAATGCCGCCCTCGCCGATAAAATCCAGCAGTTTTTCTTGGACTTCTTTTGGGGCTTCAAGCGGATTTTCAACCACCGCCAATTTCTTTTCCGCAAACATGGAAAAAGAATCCACAAAATTTTTTAGCTTCTCAAACGCCCCCTCTTTTGCCAAATCAAAACGGCCGAAATTAAGACCGCTTTGATGTTTGGCCTTATATCGGCTGATTTCATAATTTACCTTCTGGCGCATTAAAAATGTCTCCGCGCCGTAGTAGAAGTATAACATACGAATAGGTATGCGAATTATATCCTAATTATGCGGATTAGCGACTCGGCTTAAAACGCGTTTAATTGTGACCGACTGGCTTTTAAAATTTACTAATAAGCCTACTTGCAGATTTGCCGCCTCTAAATACCTCCGCATCTGCAAATAATCTTCCTTTGTAATATATTTTTTGGCTTTTATGTCTATTATAATTTTACCTTCAATAATAAAATCTACTTTGTTGCCTCCTATTTTGCCCTCACCAAAAGGAATTAAAATTTCCTTTTCTCTTTCATATAATATCTGATGTTCTTTAAATAAAAATTCCAAACCGTCGGCGTATTGTTTTTCGGTCAAATATCGGCCCAGCCTATTTTGAACCTCAAAAAATAAACCATTCAGCTTATAACAAAGTTCCTGCTCTATAATTTTATTGGCCATTCGCATAATTCGTATTAAATTCGGATATTCATTCGTATGTGACCGCCTGCCCGGGCTCAACAATTTCCACCCAAATCTGCCCCGGCACAAATTTTATTTCAGCGCCTTTTTCATCGTAAAAAAACAGCTTGCTGGTTTGGTCTCCGGCACTTTTCTTCCAGGTCCCGGAAATTTCTTCCCCGTTGCGATAGACCGTTGCTTTGCCTTCGCCCTCAACCTGAACGGAATTATATTGCTCGTTAAGCGCTTTTGAAGACGCGCGCATAATCACAACGTTCTTGGCGGCCAATTGCTGACCGCTGTTTTTATCAATTTCCTTAGCGCCGCCCCGCCAACGCAAATATGAATTGCCGGCCGGATCATATTCATATTTAACAGCGTAAATTCCGGAATAGCCAACCGCCAAAGTTTTTGCCTGACTTATCGTTGATTTGTCGGCCAAATGCGGATACCCTGCAAATTTGTTTTCCAGGCGATAGCCCATTTTTTTGGCGCGGCTAACCAATCTTGTCATAGATGTAAAACCGTTGTGGGGCTGGGGCACTCCGGCCTTACGGAAAAAAGTCACCACCTCGTCTTTGAACGCATCAAGGTTATCCATGAAACCCGCGTTCAATTTTTCAAGCGCGGCATGCTCACCTCCCCAGTGAGCCAAAACGGCGTCGAGCCCCCGCGCTAACGGAATAAAACTATCCCTGGCTGAGCGCACCGAACCCAGTTCCTTTGGATTGCCGCAAACATAAACAGCCATAACGCGCGTAATGGTGCTCTCAACCACCTGCATTTCAAATACTATATCCGCTTCCGAAATTCCCGACAAAGGCCTTGCTTCCGCGTCGTCGCTCAACATAATAGCTATTGGCCGGCGCAAAGCATTGGAGCAGGACAAGCCGGAAATCGGGCTTTTTTCTCCGGCTTCCAAAAATTGCTCGTTTTGGGCCTGCCCTTCTTTTTTGGCAGGCACCACTTCAAAGCCGGACTTCTTCTGCAAAAGCAAAAAAAGGCCTGCTGCCGCGGCCAAAATCAAAAACAAGCTAAAAAACCATGGATGTCTGTTTCGCCTTTTCATCTCATCATTTTAATATCTGCTTTATTTTTTCAACAATTTCGGTTGGCGTAAAATGCGCCTTGATCAAAAAATCAACCGCTCCCAATTCCACTCCTTTTTTGACATCTTCGGTCTGGCTCAAATTGCTCAAAATTATAACCGGAATTTTGCTGAAGCGGGCGTCGTCCTTCAGCTGTTTCAAAACATCAAACCCGTTAATCCCGGGCAAAATTATGTCCAGCAAAATCAAGTCGGGTTTTTCCTGACCGACCACATTCAGGGCCTCCGTCCCGTCGGTCGCGGAAGAAATTTCAAAATCTTCCGCCACCAGCTTTTTGGATATTAAATCCCGCAGAAATTTATCGTCCTCAACAATTAAGATTTTACCGGCGCTATGACCTGATTTTTTCCCTTTTTCTCTGCTGCCGCTTTTTTGAGAAGAATCTCCGTCGCCCAAAACTTTTTTCATTTTTTCAATCACTTCGTCCGGCTCAAAATTAGCTTTGATTAAGAATTCTTTGACGCCCAGCTTTTTTGCCCGCTCTATCTCCACCGGCTGGCCGGAATTGGAAATTACTATAACCGGGATTTTAGCCAGCTCCTCATCCTGATTCATGTCGGTTAGAACTCCGAAACCGTCTTTTTTGGGCATCATTATATCCAGCAAAATCAAATCCGGCCTTACTTCTCGCATTTTTCTTAATCCTTCTTCGCCGTCTTCGGCCACAGAAACATCATATCCTTTCTGATCTATTTTTTTTCGCAAAACTTCTAAAAGAATTTTTTCATCTTCAATAATTAAGATTTTTTTCATACCAGGTAGTGAAAATTTGGCTAACAGCTCATCACCCGATGCGAAATTAGCCTTATTGTTCACCGTTAGTTTGCAAAATTAATTCTTGCCAGGCTTTCCTAAACTGCCGAATTTCTACTACCTGGCGTAAGTTTGTTAAAATTTTAAATATAAATAATAAAATCTATATTTTTTCCGTGAGTAGCGGCAGGCTGAAAAAAACAGTCGTTCCCTTGCCCTCTTGGGTTTCAAACCATATTTTGCCGCCGTGGCTTTCAATAATATTTTTAGTTATAAAAAGACCTAAACCGGTTCCTTCTGTCTCCATTTTAACGGCATTATCGCCGCGGAAAAATTTGCTGAAAACTCTGGATTGCTGATTTTTGGGAATCCCCATGCCTTCGTCTTTAACCGCGGAGACTAAATCCATTTTATCTCTTTTAAGAGAAATTGTCACGGAGGAATTATTGGGCGAATAGTTCACCGCGTTTTCAATCAAATTTTGCAGCGCCAGCTTCATCTTTTCAACATCTACCATCACCTCCAGCTTATCGTCTTTTGGCTTTTCAATTTTTATCGCAATTCCTTTTATTTTAAGAAATGGCTGAAAGTCTTCCAGCGCCTGCCGAACTAATTCTTCAAATGACACTTTTGAAAATTCAAAAAGGAACCTTCCTTCTTCAATCCTGGCGACATTAAGCAAATCATTAATTAAATTTATCATTCTTTCATTGCTTTGGTATCCCTGCTGCAGGGTATCTTTTTGTTTTTCATTTATTTTGCCCAAGTCCCTGTCCAAAACCAAACTCAAAGCCCATTTGACGGCTGAAAGCGGGGTGCGTAATTGATGCGCCGCCAAGGAAACAAATTCGGTTTTCAGTTTTTCAATGGTTTTTTCCCGAGTCACATCATGTAAAATAACTAAAGTTCCCAATTTTTCCTCGCCGCTAATCATGGGCACGGTTGATATCTCTAAAATTAAATTTTCCTTAATTGACACTTCTTTTCTAAAAATACCTTTAATTTCTCTTCCTAATAAATCTATAAAAGGTTTAAAATTGGAATATTGGGTGAGTTCGGAAAACGATTTGCCTGTAATTTCATTTGTTTTAATTTTTAAAAAAAATTCTGCTTGAGGATTAATCAATAAAAGCTTATTCTCTTTATCAAAAAATAACAGACCATCAGTAAAATTATTAATAATCGTAAGAGTTTTGTCCCTTTCTTCTTCAGCTCTAGTTTTTTCTTCTTCCAAGGCAACATGAGATTTTTTTAAATCCTCGGTCATTCGGTTAAAAGATTCTGCCAGCTCTTCAGTTTCGTCTCCGGTTTTTATTTTAATTTGGTAATCTAAATTTCCTTTAGCAATAACTTTCGTACCCTGCATAAGAACACCAAAGGGTTTTGTTATCTTTTTAGAGAAAACAAATGAAATTAACGTCCCTAAAAAAATCATCAAGGCGGCTATAAACAAACCAAAAAACAACAGTTGTCTATTCTGTTCATGGCTACTTTCTAAAGATAAAACTACCCTGACAAACCCTATTAACTCTTCGGGTTTTTCAAAAAGGGGAAACATTTGCTCTTTTGCTAATACGGGAACGTAAAAATCAAAAACTTCTTTTCCGGCCTGAGTAAATCCTATCTTTTTTAGCTCTTTTTTATCTTCTAGCAACGCTTTCATATCCTCCACAGAGATTCTTTCTTCAATTTCGGTTTTTTTCTTTGAGGCGACAATTTGACCTTTTTTATTGTAAATCGTAACCAAAACGACATCTCTTTCTTCAAAAACTCGTTCAAAAGTTGGCTGCAAAAGAATAGGGTCTTCAGAAGCAATGCCTATTTCAGAACCACGAGACAAATCCTGCACTAAATGAAAGCCAAAATTTATTAGTGTGTTTCTTGTGAAATTGTTTACTTGATAAACAAAAAAGGTTAAGAAGCATAAAGAAATCAAAACAATCAAAAAAAGTATGCCCCAAAAGAGTTTTCCTCTTATAGATTTAAAAATCATAAAAAAACTGTAAAGAATTAAATGCAACAAAAACCACTTAACCGTTGAGGGTTTTGTCTCTAGATTTCACTAAGCCTTCAGAGGCGCTTACTGTTTACTAAAAACCAGAACTGCGGCCGTTACCTCTCCATATCTATTACCCACTCCAGGAAAATATCCATAAGGACCCAAGTTTGAAACCCCAAGAAATGGAACGTCTCCCGTAACCGAAATAATCTGGGCAATCATTTTGTTCCAACCGCTGATACCTTCAGGAATACCCAACAAAGTGCCGCCACACTGATCTAAAACCACTCCGGCAACTTCTTTTTCAGTAATTCCGCCCCTGCTACGGGCCAATCTCACAGCCAATGCTGCTCTCTGAATAAACAATTCGGGGTTGCTTTCCAATAAATGCAGTTCAGTGCCTTTTGGAGCAATAGCTCCAACAGTTATACTATCGTCAGGATTAAAATGAAAAGGAACTATCATCTGCCAGTTTAAAAACCCATCTGCCTCAATTATTTTTACGCCAAAAGTATAATTAACTGCCTTACCTAGAAGCATCTCGGATGTTCCTAAATATTCATCAAAAAATCCTCCAAGCCAATCGTTATACACCTTAGCCGCTGGTTTTCCGTCAATCTCAACGATGCGAAGACCCTTATTGTCTCTTTCAAATTTGGTTACTATTCCGCTCTTGCCGGTTGGGTTAAATCCCGCCAAAAACGCATGACCAATCTTTAAATCAGTATAAACAGCAACCGTTACCACACCTTTCTTATAAACTTTATCGTTTGCGAACAGTGCCTCTCCACCGCTAACAAGATCGGAATAACCAGCGGCAACGCCACCGCCTACTATCGGAATGTTTGAACCTATAACACTTTCAACTCCTGATATAGCTCGATCTTCTCCTATACCAAAAGGGGAAGTGCTCATAAATACTATTTTGGGCCTATCTTCTTTAGTTTTTCCCGCGTTTTCAATCGCCCTTGTCACGGCTACTTTTCCTGCCTCTTGAGATGAAGCCACCTCATCCAAACCAGAAGCACCCACTCCAAACACCATGCTATTAGTAGAAAAGCCCATTAAGCTTAATACCTGACCTTCCTTAACTCCCTCGCCAATGTGAAAACCATCATTAGTCATTATCCCAAGCAATGAGGTATAACCATAAACCTTGACTCCGGGAAGAAGCCGATTTACTTCTGCCAAAACTTCTTGTTGTTCATAACCTACAGTAGAAGTGAGAATCACAAAAACTGGTTTTTCCTTTTCCAATCGAGACATCATTTTGGCATATGCTTCTTGAACTGCTTTTTTAGCGTCTTTTAGTGTGCTATAACCAATCCCCATTTTTAGTTTTGCTTCAATTTTTTCTTCTGGGAAAAAAGGGAAAGTGAGCTTTATTTTTTTCTCTTGCAATGAAAATGCTAAAATCAAACCGCCAATAACTACAGCCGCTATTATCGCGCTGATAAGAATTTTTTTGTTCATATTTTAAATTTTATTTTTAATTTATAATCTCGACCTTTGTTTTTTAATTCTACCATTTTTTAGCCATTTTTAACAAATAATTTCTCTTTTCTAAGTATTAAGGAAAATTCCTACTAAAACCAACATTCCCCCCGTTATTAAAGCAGAAGTGACTTCCTCTTTTAAAAATAAAATTCCCATTGATGCGGCCAGAACGGGAACAATTAGTTGAACCATCCCGCCCTGAAACGTTTTTATCTTTTTTATAACTCTATGCCACAACACATAACTTAAGGCTGTGCTTATCATGCCTAAGCAAAGAGCCAATCCAAAATTCCCCAAAGAAATATTTTCCCATAAACTTTTACCTGATGAAAAATATCCAATAAAAAAAAGAGTTAAGGCGATTGCCCCAAATATTAAAAAACTATTATATGTATAACTAAAGGGGTTCGCAAATTTTCTACCATGCCAAGAATATAGACCCCAAGATACTCCAGTGGCAGCCATCAGAAAGGCCCCAAATAAAGTCACAGATTGAATGCCGCTAAAGGTAATTATCAAGACTCCCAATATTCCAAGAAGTTGTCCAATAATTAAACGAGGAGTTAGTTTCTCTTTTTCTTTAATTACCGACAATGAGGTCATCGTTATCACAACGAAAGTATAGAAAATAAGTACCCCGGCCGCAGCAGAAATAAAAGCATAACCATAAGATATCGAAAAAGCATAAATTCCTAGGAAGAAAGCTCCTAAAATATGAAAACTCTTCACCCCATTCTTTTGAAAGGTTCTCGGCATCAAGGAAGTAATAATTTGGAGCATAACAAGCCCGCTAACAAATCTAATCACCGTTAAAATAAAAGGTGGTACATAATTACCCAAAACTAGGTATCTTGTAATCACGCTATTGGCGGCAAAACAGATCATTATTGTCATAAAGGCAATAGCTAGACTAAACTTTGACTGTGTCGTTGTGGTAATCATAACGTTTAAATTTTTTGATTTACCAAAATAACGCCCCATCTGAACTTTTTAATTGGAGCAGCCACGCCAACAACCTTTTCTCCATTTTCGATATTTGTTATTTGGCTTGTTCTAGTATTTTAAATCTCCGCTTATCTTTGCTCTATGAGCTTGTTAGTTTTTGCTAAAATTGAAGAGGTGTTGGTTGAATTTAATCGGTTTTCCATCAAAATAATTTTCTGCTGCCTGTCTTATTTATACCGCTTACATCTTATCACGAGATTAAATATTTTAAAAACATGCTGTTTTATGGAAAAAATGCTTTTTTATCTGCAATTTTTTACTCTAAAATAGGAATTTCTTGAAGCTCCCCCCAATTATCCCCAGCCTCTATTTTCACCATCAGCGGCACGCCCAAGCTGTAAACATTCTCCATTATGTTTTTTATCTCTCTGGCTGCCTCCAAAATTATTCCTTCGGGAGACTCAAATACCAGCTCGTCATGAACCTGCAGCAACAATTTTACTTTTTCGTTTTTCATTTTTTCACCCTTCGGGTGACCACCCGTAGGGTGGAATTTTTCATTTATTTCCACCATCGCCATTTTTATCAGGTCGGCGGCTGTGCCCTGAACCGGCATGTTAATGGCCATGCGCTCGGCCGCGGCCCGCAGATTCCAGGCTGAGGAATTAATTTCGCTGATAAACCGCTTGCGGCCAAATAAAGTTTGAACATAGCCGTTTCTGGCCGCCTCGTCTTTTGTTCTCTCAATAAACCTGGCCACGCCAGAAAATTCTTCAAAGTATTTTTTGACAAAAACTTTCGCCTTTTCAAAGTCTATGCCGGCGGCCTGGGCAAAACCGTGAATGCTCATGCCATAAATCACGCCGAAATTTAAAACTTTGGCGGCCTGGCGCATCTGGCTGGTTACTTTTTCTGGCGCCGCCTCAAAGACTTCTGCCGCGGTCAGCACATGAATATCCTGCCCGCTATTAAAAGCGGCAATCATATTTTTGTCGTCAGCTAGAGAGGCCACCACCCGCAGTTCAATTTGCGAATAATCGGCGCTCAAAAGTTTAAATCCCTTATCAGCCACAAAGGCCTTTCTGATTTCCCGCCCCAGCTCTGTTTTAATCGGGATATTTTGCAGATTGGGATTTCTTGATGACAGCCGGCCGGTGGTAGTGCCCAGCTGGTCAAAGCTGGTGTGCAGGCGACCGTCCGGAGCGGCTAATTTTGGCAAAGCGTCAATATAGGTAGTTTTCAACTTCATTAATTCACGGTAGTCAGAGATTAGCCCGATTATTTCGTGGCGATCTTTTAGCTTTTCCAGTTCCGGCGCGGCCGTGGAGATTACCCTGCCGGGCGTTTTCTTCAGCCCTTTGGTATTAATTTTTAATCTCTCAAAAAGAATTTCTGACAGCTGCTGGGGCGAATTAATGTTGAAGTTCGCGCCGGCCGCCTTATAAATTTTATTTTCCAGCTGGGAAATTTTTCCGTTGACTTTCTCGCCGGTCTTTTTCAAATAATCAAGATCTATTTTGATGCCGTTTTTTTCCATTTGCCGGATTATCGGAACCAGGTCCTTTTCCAACCGATAAACTTTCTCCGACAAAATCCCCTGCTCGCGCGCCTGTTCAATTTTTTCATAAGCCGCGTCTTTGCTTTCTTTCTGCTTCTGGCTTTGATCGGAATTAGACAAGCCGAGCTCCTGCGGCTCTTTCTGAGTTTCTCTTTCTGCCAGCCTGTTAACCAGACTATAAAATCCCAGCTCTTTAAAAAGATTGGTTACTTTTTCTCTGCTGTAATCTTGCGCCAGCGCCTCGCGCAAATTAAATTTGATTGGCGC
>Ga0180007_10003216_pt1 | contig 18442 bp, 10 predicted proteins | sample MM_PC_MetaG_FD_121122 | JGI IMG/M metagenome (GOLD analysis project Ga0180007, IMG submission 121122) | Groundwater microbial communities from the Aspo Hard Rock Laboratory (HRL) deep subsurface site, Sweden - MM_PC_MetaG | ecosystem: Environmental > Aquatic > Deep subsurface > Groundwater... | reverse complement strand
TTCTAGCTATAGAAGTTGCACTTCTACCTGACCTGAATTGCCTTATCAACCATTTTCTTTTCTTCTCGGTTAATGTTTCCATAATATCACCGAGAAACAAAAATTTAGCTAAATATTAGAAGTATAACCTAATTATGAAATTCAACAAAAAGATATTTTTCCAAAACAATTATATATTCTTTGTGTAATTGTTGTTCTTATGAAAAAACTCTTTTTCCTGTTATTAATGGTTTTGTTTTTGCATTTCGTTTCAGCTCAAGAATTGTCTGATTATGAGTCATTAGTGCTTAATAATTTTGTTGATAACTCTTTATTTTTTGATAGGTCTTCAGGTCCTTTCAAAATTGATGAAGCAACAATTACTCTTTCTTGGTTTCCAAGAAGCGATTTGCATCAAGAAGTGTTGAGTTTAAAAACGAATCCTGTGAGTGAATTTGTCGATGATAATATAGTATTCTCATTTAATAATCCTTCAGTTAATGGTGTTTCTGTAACTATTGAATCAAAGATAAAAACAAATAGTTATTTTTTACCAATTCATAAAAAAGTACCTTTTCCTATTGAAACTTTAGAACCGGAACTTTCCGAGTATTTAAAACCTCAGGAATTCGTTGATGTGAACGAAGAAATTAGGGAACTTGCTTCAAAGCTTTCTAATAACAAAGATGACCTTTTTGAAGTCGTATTTGCTTTTTCTAAGTGGATTGAAGAAAATATTGAATATAATTTGACAACTTTAACTGCTGAAGCCAATCAGAAGTCTTCTTGGGTTTTGGAAAATGGTTATGGTGTTTGTGATGAAATCACTTCTCTTTTCATGTCATTTTGTAAGTCTGTTGGTATCCCTGTGCGTTTTGTTTCAGGTGTTGCTCATACAAATCTTGAAATGTTTGAAAATCCTTGGGGCGGGCATGGCTGGGCAGAAGTTTATTTTCCTAATTTTGGTTGGATACCATTTGATGTAACTTATAAGCAATTAGGATATCTTGATGCAACACACATTAAGTTTAAGGATTCTTTTGATTCTAAAGATTCATCTGTTGATTACAGTGCTCGTGGAACGGGTTTTAACCTTCGGAGTGGAGTTTTAGAAAGTAAAACCGAGGTTGATTCAAAAGGAGATTTAAAAGAACCGTCGATTTCTGCATCTGTTGAAGTTGACGAATCAGTTATTGGTTTTGGCTCTTACAACTTACTCGTGTTAAAAATTAGAAATATAAAGAATTTTTATGTCACAGATTTCATACAAATCGCGCCTACTGAAAATGTTAAGTTTTTCAGCACTACAAAAATTCCTATCCTGTTAAAACCTTATGAAACAAAAGAGTTGTACTTTATTATTCGTGTTGATGATGATCTCAAAAGCGGTTTTCAATATAACTTTCCAATTGTTGCACATTTTTATGGTGGTGAGGTCAAAAGTTTTTTTGAGGTTAAAGAGTCTGGACAATTGTACGACTTTGAATATTTCAACAAAAAAATTCCTTCTGAAGATGATGGTTACTCAAAAGATTTATCATTAGATTGTTATGCTGATAAAAAAAGTGTTTACGTTCAAGAACAGACTATGATTACTTGTGTTTTAGAAAATCTTGGTTCTGAAACTTTAAGATGGGTCAAAACTTGTGTTGATGATGTTTGTTATAATAATCATTTAGCTCCTAGTGAAAAAAAGACCCTGCAATTTAATAAATCCTTTGACTCTGTAAGTTTAAAAAACCTTGTTGTCTCCTGTGAAAATAACAAGCTTTCTAAGAAAAGTTATCTTCTTATTTCTGTTATTGACGAACCAAAAATATTGATTAAAAACGTTTTATTTCCAGAAACTATTAGTTTTAAAGAATCAGGCCACATCACATTTGATTTAGAAAAAGATTCTTTTTCCACTCCTAAAAATTTACGTGTAATAATAAAACACAAATTTTTCGAGCAAAGCTGGGATGTAAAAGAGTTATCAAAAAAAATCACTTTTAATCTTCAAATTAGAGGCATGGATTTGAATCTCAACACTAATGAGTTTGAAATTCTGATTTATTTCGAAAATGATAAAGGTTTAACCTTTCAAAAAAACGAGTTCTTTCAGATAGAATTAAATAATCTTCAAATTTGGGAAAAAGCTTATGTTCTCATGAATAAGTTTACAAATTTTATTGAGTCGTTGATTAAGAATATTTAAAAAGGAATAGTTATTAATTATCTAAAATGGCTAAAACAATAAATATCATACCAGATACAAGCATAATAATTGAAGGTCTTGTTTCTAAAAAAATTGAAAAAAAAGAGTTAAAACCGACAAGTATCATAATCCATGAAGCAGTTATTTCTGAACTTGAAGCACAAGCTAATAGAGGTCGAGAAACTGGTCAGCTGGGATTGGAAGAGATTAAAAAGCTTCGTGATATAAGTGTAAAGTACAAGTTCGAAATAAAATTTAAAGGTACTCGCCCCGGAAGTTTTGAGATTAAATATGCAAAATCTGGTGAAATCGATTCGCTTATCAGAGAATTAGCATTAGAAGAGGATGGAACCTTAATTACTGCCGACAAAGTTCAAGCAATGGTTGCTGAGTCTAAAGGTATAAAAGTTATTCTTTATGAATTTCCTGATGAAAATGAAGAAGAACTTGTTCTGAACAAATACTTTGATGAAACAACTATGAGTGTTCATATAAAAGAGAATTGTTTAATAAAGGCTAAAAAAGGTCGTCCGGGTGACTGGACTTATGATACAATTTCAAAAGAAGTTATTGATTCCGAAAACGTAAAAATGCTTGCTAAACAAATAACTGAAGAGGCAGAATCTCGAAAAGATGGTTTTATTGAAATTAGTAGAAAGGGTTCTACAATAATTCAACTTGCGAAGTATAGAATTGTCATTACTCGCCCACCTTTTGCTGATGGTTATGAGATTACTGCTGTTCGACCAGTTAAAAGATTAGTGTTGAAAGATTATAGTATGAGTGAAAAGCTTCTTCAAAGGCTTTCAGAACATGCTGAAGGAGTCTTAATTTCTGGTGCGCCTGGTCATGGAAAAACCACCTTTGCACAAGCATTAGCTGAATTTTATTTTGAACAAAATAAAGTTGTAAAAACAATTGAGGCACCGAGAGATTTGATTCTACCAGATGATGTGACTCAGTATTCAATTAGTCATGGCTCAAGCAGGGAAATACATGATATTTTGCTTCTTTCGAGACCTGATTACACTATTTTTGATGAAATGAGAAACACTGAAGACTTTCGATTATTTGCTGATTTAAGGCTTAGCGGGGTTGGAATGGTTGGTGTTATACACGCAACAAAACCAATTGATGCTATTCAAAGGTTTATTGGAAGGATTGAACTTGGAGTTATTCCTCACATCGTTGACACAGTTGTTTTTATTAAAGATGGTCAAATAGACAGCGTTTTTTCTCTTTCCATGGAAGTAAAAGTTCCTTCTGGAATGTTTGAACAGGATCTTGCAAGACCAGTTGTTACTGTTTGTGATTTCGAAACACAAAAATTAGAGTTTGAATTATACAGTTACGGTGAAGAAACAGTTGTAATACCTGTTTCAAAAAATAATTCTCAGAGTCCAACATCTGCACTTGCAGGCCAAACCATAAAACAGGAATTTTTACGATTCTCTCCTGATGTGGAAGTTGAAGTTCTTTCAAATCATAAATGTGTTGTTTATATTCCTGATAATCAACGAGCAAAAGTTATTGGTAAGAATGGTTCTAATATTGAACAGATTGAAAAGAAGCTTGGAATAAAAATCGATGTACGAGAACTTGCTAAGGCTAAAAAACCAATTGGCGAAAGTATTGAGTACACTTCACAAAGCCATAACAGCAATGTTACATTCACTTTACCTTATGAGTATGCTAATAAAGATATTGATGTGTTTGTGGAGTCGGATTTTACACTTACAGTCAAAGCCAGCAAAAAAGCAGTGATAAAAATTAATCGTAAAAACAAGCTTGGTAAAATGATTGCTGAAGCAGTAAAATATAAAGAATTAATTGAATTAAAGAGGACAAATCAAAATGATTGATATTAGATATGTTCGGGAACACTCAAATGAGGTCAGAAAAAATCTTAGGAAACGAAAGAATCCTGCACTTCTTAAAAGACTTGATTCTTTGTTAAAAATTGATGATGATTGGCGTAAATCCAAGTTTGAAGTTGATAGATTAAAGCATGAGCGTAATAAGATTAGTGCACAAATTAATGAAGCTAAAAAAGCTGGTAAAGATATTACTGCTATTGTAAAAAAAGCTAAAGAGATTCCACAAAAAATTGTTCAACTTGAAGAAAAACAGGTTAAGCTTTTTTCTGAAATGAAAGAGCATTTGATGAGAATTCCTAATCTTCTTCACGAATCTGTTCCTGAAGGAAAAGATGATAAAGATAATGTTGAGGTTAGAAGGGTTGGTAAGCTTCCAAAATTCGGTTTTAAGCCAAAGAATCATTTTGAATTATTGGAAAATTTAGGTCTTATTGATTCTGAAAGGGCTAATAAAAACTCAGGGCATGGCTTTTTCTATAACAAAGGAGATTTGGCGCTTTTGGATTTTGCTCTTCAAAAATTCACGATTGATTTTTTATCCAAAAGAGGATATATTGTTGTTAATCCACCTTACATGTTAAGAAGAGAACCTTATGAGGGTGTGACTGACTTGGCTGATTTTGAAACTGTGATGTATAAAATCGAAGGTGATGATTTGTATCTCATTGCAACTTCTGAACATCCAATGGCTGCTTATTACATGGATGAAATCTTAAATAATTCTGATTTGCCTATAAAGTTCTGTGGTATAAGTCCTTGTTTTAGAAGAGAAGTTGGCTCTCATGGCAAGTATACTAAAGGACTTTTTAGAATGCATCAATTCAATAAGATTGAGCAATTCATATTCTGCAATCCTAAAGATTCTTGGAAATTTCATGAAGAATTACAAAAAAACGCAGAAGATTTATACAAGGCTCTAAAAATTCCTTATAGGGTTGTAAATGTTTGTACAGGTGATATTGGAATAATTGCTGCAAAAAAGTATGATACAGAAATGTTGATGGCTGATGGTGAATATCGAGAGGTTGGGTCTAATTCTAACTGTACTGATTATCAGGCTCGAAGGCTGAATATCAGATATAGAGAAAGTGAAGGAAAACCAGTTGCAGGATTTGTTCACACACTCAATAATACTGCAATTGCTACAAGTAGAACTTTGATTGCAATAATTGAAAATAATCAGAATAAAGACAGAACAATTAATATTCCTAAAGTTTTACAGCCTTACATGCAGGAAAAAAAGAAAATTGGGCCTTTGAAACAGTAAACACCTTGTACTACGTTCTTATTTTTTTCTGTTTAGTTTTTTTCTCTGTCACTGGTAAATCGCTGTCTTCATCAAAGTCCCATATTTCGTCAACTTCATCCCGAATCTTCTTTTTTAGTTTATCTAATTCAGACACACATGGATTTATGTTATTGTAATTTATAAAGATTTAGTAAGCACTAGTTATCGTTCTATGATATGGCTGAGTTTCAGGAACATCTTTGCCAGATATCCATAAATAATCATTTATTTGCATTGAGGAAACTGATTTATTCTTTTTCAATAATTCTTTTTTTATTAGTTCTACAGCGTAAATAGTATTTGATCTTATTTCAATTTCTTCTGTACTATTTGCAAGAATCAAAAGTTTATTTTTTATTTTTGTTGCTAGTTTTTTTGAATAATTTAGAACTCCTTTATGTTGAAGAACCATTGGAAGAATATAATCTGCACAGGCAGTCAAAGAATCAATATTCTCTAGCTTGCCATATCCGTTTGCATGAATATCTGAGACTAGTAATTGTGCTCTTTTGTTAAACACAATCTTTTCATTATTGTAATAAGAATAATCATTGAACGATTGAAAATCTGAAACAATTCTTTCCACTAAGGTCGGTGCTTGTTTCTCTGAATAGGTTAATTTTTCAAAATTTCCTTCATATTTATCGATAATGTTAGTTCCTAATTCATTCAAAATTGATAGTCTTTTTTTTAGTAAGGGTATTTTGTTTGTTCCTCTTAAAATATCTTCTAGTTCCTCTTCTTTCATGTTAGTTAAATAGTCTGGATTAAGAATGGGTTTCCCTTCATCAATCGCTCTTTTTATTGAAGCAATCATATTCCACGTACCTCTATCATATCCAACAGACCATTTGGAATCACCCCAATAGCAAAAGCTTATAGAATTGAAGATAAATAAGAAATTAAGCCTCTCTTTTTTATTTAAATTTGTCAAGTCTACAGGAAGATAATTCATCCAATGAATTTTTGTATCTTGATAATTGTTGGCCATTTCAACTATTTTCTCTTCATTAATTCTGACATTTTTTGAGTTTCTTACGACGTATTGAATTCCTTCTAATATTGATTTATTCATAATAATCACCTTTTTGTTATCACTTCTGAATTGATACTCTTATGAATATAAAACTTACTAAAGAAAAATTTACAATAACAAACTTTATATAAAGAAATAGTTTATTTATGTAAAAAATGAACATAACTGATCAAAGAATACTTTTAGAATTAATGAAGAACTCCCGAACCCCGATAACACAACTAGCTAAAAAAGTAAATATTTCAAGAGAAGTTGCAACATACAGAATTAACCAACTAAAAAATAAGAATATCATCAAAGGATTTACAGCAGAAATTAATACTGAAAAACTAAATTTTATGAACGGATCATTGTTCTTAAGTTTGAAAACAAAAGGAGAAAAAGAGCTGAAAAAGTTCATTAATGAATGTAACTTTGCATCTTGGAGCAGCGAATTCTCAGGAGCATGGACTTTTGGAATTGAAATTTATGGGAAAAACAGTTACGAAATAGATGATAATTTTAAAAAAATTTACAAGCAATTCAAAGAAGATATTATTGACCACAGATTATTAATACATAAAACAAGAAAACAGTTTTATGAGAAATTCTTCGGAGAAAAAGTAATTAATGTGAAGAAGAAAATCCAAGAAAAAAAAATAGATTCAACAGATAAAACTATCTTAAAAGAATTAGCCAAAGATGCTCGAAAAGGCACCCTTGCACTGGCTAAAACAACAGGTTTAACCGCCCCTGCAATCGCAAAAAGAATCAAAAAACTAGAGCAAAGCAATTACATAACTAAATATTCCATCTTCTTAGAACCAAGATGTATTAATCTCCTTAATTATAGTGTATTTATAGTGAATAAAAATCTTGATGATAGAACAAAATTATTATCTCATCTTGAAACTCATCCAAATGTTTCATTCTTACTTGAATATGTGGGAGACCCATTTATTGAATTTGGAGTTGTTATTAAAAACCCTTATGAACTTAGAAACATACTTCAAAAAATTGAAGAATCATTTCCAGATAACAGGATTACAGAAGTTTTCCTCATACAATCAGAATTACTCTCTCTTGGACCACCACCAATTGTTTTTGAGTAGAAAAGTTTTAATATGAATACTTACAAATAATTATTATGGCAAAAATACCAGGTGTTGCATACATAATCGTTGGCATTATAATTTCAGTTTACTCAAAGTTAATGGTTTCAAAAACCGGAAAAGACCCTTTTCTTGATATATTCTTTTACATAGGTGCATTCTTCGTTTTTGTAGGTGTTGTAAAGATTATTTTTGCGAGGAGCAAAAAAGAAAAACCCATAAATAAATTTGACTCACTGCAGAGTATGCCTTTAAAGAAACAAACAACACCAAAACAAACAACACCCATAAAACCCACACAACAGACATCTCAAAACGTCTTATTTTGTCCAAGGTGTGGTGCTAAGCATTATTCAACTTCTAATTTTTGCCATTTATGCGGCTCAAGACTTCGGTAAAAAAGCAAAAAGTATTAAAACAATAATCAATCATTAGTATTTATGAAAGAGAAAAAAGAGTTCAAGATTTCTTTTTTGGTTAAAACAATATTTTGTTGTTGATGTAATTCTCATAAACCCAACTTAAGTTATTTCAAATTCTTTTTTTCAAATCATTTGTTTCTTGATGATTAATTTTGAAAAAATAACAAAGACTAATCAAAGGTGATTCATTATGAATATAAACATATTGCAAACAATCGGAAATACACCCCTTGTGAAAATTAATCGTTTGAATTCAAATCCAAATGTTAAAATTTTCGGAAAAATCGAAGGGACAAACCCAACAGGAAGCATCAAGGACCGAATTGCTCTTAAGATGATTGAACAAGCTGAAAAAGAAGGTGTGCTCACACATACAAAGACTATTATTGAAGCAACATCAGGAAATACTGGTATCGGTCTTGCAATGATTGGAGCAGTTAAGGGTTATGCCGTTGAGATTGTCATGAGTAAAGCTGTTTCTATTGAAAGACAGATAATGATAAAGAGTTTTGGTGCAAAAATAATATTAACAGATGCAAAATTAGGAACAGATGGGGCTATAAAGAATGCAAAGATGCTTGTTAAAAAAAATCCTGAAAAATACTTCATGCCTGACCAGTTCTCAAATGAATACAACAAGCTTGCACATTACAAAACAACTGCAAAAGAGATTTGGAAGCAAACAAATGGAAAAATTGATTATTTTGTTTCTGCAATAGGAACATCAGGAACCATCATGGGAATTTCAAAATACCTGAAAGAAAAAAACCCTAATATCAAAATTGTTAGCGCTCACCCTGTAAAAGGTCATTACATACAGGGTTTGAAAAACATGAAAGAAGCAATCATTCCTGCAATTTATGACCCTTCAAAAATAGACTTAACAATTATGGTCAAAACAAGAGATGCTTATAAAACTGCAAGAGATATCATCTTAAAAGAAGGAATATTTGTGGGCATGAGCAGTGGGGCTGCGATGTATGCCGCAATAAAAGTTGCAAAGAAAATAAAGACTGGAAATATTGTTGTCATATTTCCAGACAGGGGAGAAAAATATCTTAGCACGAATCTGTTTTTAAAATGATGGCACCAAGAGAACGGATTTTTACTTTTAAACTAAAGGAAATTAAAAATTAGATCGTTAATAATTTTCTTTAGATAATAGAATGTGAAAAGCAATCAATAACTATTGTCACATTCTATTAAACAGATAAATATTTAAAATCCAAACTTCAAAAGTATTAGTATGGATCTTTCAGAATGTATTAGAAATAGGCGTTCTATAAGGAAATATACCCAGCAACCTGTTGAGTTTGATAAGATAACTAAAATTATTGAAGCAGGTCATGAAGCTCCAAGTGCTGGAAATCTTCAAAACTGGCGTTTCATCCTTATAACTGATAAAAACGTTATACGTTCGCTTTATAATCATTGTTTAAAACAAGAGCAGGTCTATAATGCTCAAGCAATAATTGTTGTTTGTGGGGTTGTTGATATTGCCGAAAGATTTTATGGTCTTAGAGGAAAAAGACTTTACACAACCCAAAACTGTGCTTGTGCAATTCAAAACATGCTTTTGACAGCCTATGATGTTGGACTTGGTGCTTGTTGGATTGGTGCTTTTGACGAAGATAAAATTAGGAGTACGTTTAACATTCCTGAAAATACAAGACCTCAGGCATTGATTACTCTCGGGTACCCTGATGAAATACCTAAGCCACCTCACAAAGATGAGTTGGCAGGAGTTGTTTATTTTCATAAGTATGGCGCAAGAATAAAAGAATTACACATTGTTTTAAGAGATTACAGTGTTGAGTGGGAAAAACAAATTGCTCAAGCTCAAGAATCAATAGATAAAGGTATGCCGAAAATTGTTGAAAAAACAAAGAGCCTAATTGATTATTTGTCAAAAAAGTTCAAAGAGTATAATAAAGAAAAAAAGAAAAAGATTAAGCGTTGAAAAAATTACGATTTCTATCTATAAAAATTTATAAAAAGAAACCTTTTCTGTTTATTCATGAAAGAATTTCTTTTTGCTCATGAAGATGTACGAGATATTCAAAAAGAGTTGATGTTAAAAATTTCTGATGTTGTTAAAAAAAGTGAGAATTTAATTGCTCATGCACCAACAGGTCTTGGAAAAACAGCTGCAGCTCTTGGACCTTGCTTAAAATATGCTCTTGATAATGATTTAACAATTTTCTTTTTAACATCTAGGCACACCCAACATAAAATTGCAATTGATACTCTTTCAAAAATTAAAAAAAAACATGATAAAGATTTTAGAGCTGTAAGTATTATTGGGAAAAAAGGTCTTTGTTTACAAGCAGGTGTTCAAAAACTTTTCACAAATGAATTTAATGATTATTGTAGACGTATGAGAGAAGATCATTTGTGTGAGTTTTTTGAGAGCATAAAGAAAAAAGATAAGCTTTCTCTTGAAGCAAAAAGCGTACTTGAAAGTTTAAAAAAAATTGATCCATTAACAACTGATACTGTTTTAGATGTGTGCACAACTTTTGGCGTTTGTCCTTATGAGATAACTTTATTGCTTGCAAAAGATGCAAGAATCATCATTGGTGATTACTATTATCTTTTCAATCCTGATATTAGAAACTTATTTTTAAAAAAAATAGGCAAAGAACTAAAAGATATCATTATAATTATTGATGAAGGACATAACATCCCTGCAAGAGTCAAAGATTTGTTCACTGCAAGGCTTTCAAATGTCATGTTAAAGAGAGCCATTTCTGAAGCAAAAAAATTCAAGTATACAGAAGTACAGGATGTTCTGATTCAAATTGAAAACATTCTTTTAAGATGGGCGCGGATGGAAGATGATGAGCGATACATTAAACAAAAAGAGTTTTTAGATGAAGTGAATCAGATTCAAGACTATCAAGAAATAATTTCTGATTTTGATCTTGTCTCTGATGCAATAAGAGAAAAGCAAAAGCAATCATACATTGGTTCAGTATTATCTTTTCTTCAAGCATGGATTGGAAGTGATGATGGATTTACAAGGATTCTTTCAAAAAAATCCGGATTTAAGGATGAGATAATCACTCTTAGTTATAGATGTCTTGATCCCAGTCTTTCAACAAGACCTGTTATTAAGGAGGCTCATTCAACAATTCTCATGTCTGGAACCTTGACACCAACATCAATGTATAAAGAGCTTTTGGGTTTTGAAGATGTTGAAGAAGAAACATATAAAAGTCCTTTTCCTGAAAAAAACAAATTAAATATTATTATTCCTAAAACAACAACAAAGTACACTTTAAGAAGTCAGAAACAATTTACTGATATTGCACAGATACTTGCTACAATCATAAATACTGTTCCTGGAAATAGTGCTATATTCTTTCCCAGTTATTACTTACGTGATGAAATCTATAAATATTTTAATGATGCTTGTAAAAAAACAATTTTTGTTGAGCGAGCAGCTCTTTCTAAAACAGAAAAACAGGAATTATTAGAAAATTTTAAGGGTTATAAAAAAACTGGTGCAGTTCTTTTGGGTGTTGTTTCTGGAAGTTTTGGTGAGGGAATTGATCTTCCTGGTGATTATTTGAAAGCAGTCGTGATTGTTGGTCTTCCGTTGTTAAAGCCAGATCTTGAGTCTAAAGCATTAATTGAGTATTATGATGAAAAGTTTGGTAAGGGCTGGGATTATGGTTACTTGTTTCCTGCTTTTAATAAGACCATCCAAAGTGCTGGAAGATGTATTAGATCTGAACAAGATAAGGGGGTTGTCATTTTTCTTGATGAACGTTATATTTGGCCTAATTATTTTAGGTGTTTTCCGCCTTCATGGAGTATTAAAACAACTATGCTTTATGAACGTATGATAAAAGAATTTTTTGAGAAACATGAAAACTAATTTTTAATTCTTAGCGATGTTTCTTTTTCTTCCGAAGACTTAGGCGTTTCTTTTTTCTGATTATTAACAATAGTAAAAAGATTACGATAAGCATTATTCCTGATAAAAATAAATGGTTTGTATTAATGCTTTTTTTTGAAACAATCACCGATTTTACTTCAACAACACTTTCTTTTTCGTAGGATAATTTGTTGTTATAAATAACTCGTCCTTGTACTTCGTATCGCCCGGCCATTAGTGGTTGAAAATATGTTTCTAACATATCAACACTTCCTGGAAAAACATCGATTGTATCGGTTTCTATTAGTTGAACTATTTTTCCATCTTTTAAGATTTTTCCAACAAATTTTGCTGAGACAATTCTTGTTCCAGTATTTTTAAAAACTGCAGAAATGGGTGTTATATCGCCTGTATCTACAACTTCAAAAGTATTTATTCTTAAAAGTTCTCCTTTGTCAATAATTGAACCTTTCTTTACAACTTCAAAAGTCTTTGTATCTGTGTATCCGCACATCGGAATCTTTATTTTCACCCAGTACTGTCCTGTTGAGTGATTATTATCTATTATTTTAAAACCATGAATATTTGTTGTTGGCAACACCTCATCAGAATAAAAATCTGTTTGCATTACCGCGTTTTCTTCTTGCTGGTCATATATTATTATTTCAGTTTTAGGACGCAGTTTTACATTTCCCGTGTTTTTGATAGAGTATGATATTTCAATTGGAAAATTTTCTTCAACATCCAATAGATTAACACCTCCTACAAGACAAGAAACTATTTCTTCTCCAATAATATTTATTGAAATATCTATAGTGACTGCAGAAGATATTGCACTTGATTTTTCAAGTGTTTGTGAACTTTCAGGTGTTCCTTTAAGTAATATTTTTGTTTTGTACAACCCATTTTTAGCATCGGATGGTATCCTTAAGATTAGTTTTGCATTTGTTGGATTTTGTCGATTAATAACTATGTTTTCAAAATTAATTTCTAACCAATCAATATCTGATGTCTCATAATCTAAAAACACATTTTTTTCTGAGATTGTTGAAATTAGAAGTCTCTCTTCTGCATAACCATTCCTTGTTGTATTTACAAATATGATTTTTCCAGGACTAACCCCTAATGCAAATATTTGAGATGAAAATATTATCGAAGCCACAAATAAAATTATTAACAATGACCAGTTTTTTACTTTTTTTGTTTTGTTGCTTATTCGGATTATTTTTTTCATCAAGTATCTGCCTCCGCACTAAACACTATTGAACCCGCACACACTCCTTGTGCAGTTACAGGTATTTGTATTTTCCAATACATATCCAATGTTGAATCAGATCCTTCGATTGTTTGTTTTGTAATATTTGCATCAACCATGTTTGGACTTGTCGATAATGCTGAAAGCACAGTCATAAGTGAATAACTCATTCCGAGATTTAAACTGAGCTTTTGATAACCAGCAATTATTTCTCCATGCTCACAGGTCATAGAAAGATTATCATTTGTTGAATCACCATAGCCAAATAGTGATATATCTATATCTGAATTGCCTATATTTTTTATCGTAACAGACACATCGCTTGGTGATGTTTGCTCTGATTCGAGGTTTCCATAATCTATCTGGAAAGGAGTCACATATAATGCTCTTAATTCATTTATCGTGGTTGTTTTTGTATCTGATTTTGAGCCTACTTCATCTGTTGCAGTTGCATTACAAGTCCATGTTCCATTAAGTGCATAATATCTTATATCAACTTCACAAGTGCAATTGTTGGTTATAGTGTCAATATTTGTACAACTACAAGTTTTGGAGTAATGAGAGTTATAGTCATCTGCTGCGCCTGAACTGCTTGTGGAATGATAAAATGTTGCAACCACTGACTGAATATCTGCCACGCCATTATCATCTTCAACCTCGAATGTACAGTTAACGCTTTTATTGATGCCTGCAACTAAGTTTATAGGACTTTCAAGCTGCATGTTTTTTATTCTTGGAAGAGTATTATAAAGACTCAAATTTGATTTTATAGTTAGATTTTGATAAAATGTCTCAACGCCTTTAATAAATACTGTCCAGTTTTCAGAGTAAAATGAGTTGTATCCAAGTCCGTCAGTACATAAAACATTCCAAATAAAAGTTGTGTTGGCTGGCAAGTTGTTTAGTGTAAAGCTGTTTAGACCGTTTGAAACAGTATCGGTTTTGTTTTCTTCAAATATTCCTGAAAGATTGATGTAAAGAGCGCAATGACTAATATTTACATCAGACACAGTGTAAAAGAATGTTATGTTTCCATCAGGATCTTGATCATTATTTGCCGGCGATCTTAAAATAACCGTTGGCGCTGAGGTGTCTGTTGTATAAGTAAATGTTTGAGTTGAAGTTCTGTTGTTTCCTGCTTTATCAAAGGCTAAAACTTTCCAATACCATGTTGTGTCCGTTGCAATGTTCATTGTAATTGATAAGTTATCTACTTCGTGTGTTGAGTCTTGATAGTTTATTGATTCGAATGTCGCACTGTTATCTATTTGTATTGTGTAGTTATCAAAGTTATTATCTGTTGTTGTTTGCCAGATAAATGTTGGTGATAAATCATCACTAATAGTTCCATCTGACGGACTAATTAAACTAAATATGGTTGGTGCTTCTGTGTCAACAATGATTGTTTTCGTTGTTGGAGAAGCTCCCTCGTTTCCACTTGAATCTGTACAATTAATACTCCATTCATAGTCTCCGGTAGCGATTATTGTTGTAATATTATTATAACTATTTATTTGCAAGGAGTCATTTTTTACGTAGTATTTGCCGTCGTTAAGTATCAGTGAACAATTAGCTATTGAAATACCTGTATCTGCAAGATAAAATAAAAAAATGATTTCTTCATTACTAAAATAAGAATTATTTTCCGGAGTTCCTAAAGTAATTTGTGGCGGTAAAATATCTACTGAAAAGTTTTTTGTAAGGCTAGTGTTTTTGTACCCTGCGTAGTCTTTACAAGTTACATTCCAATAATACGTTCCAGTTTCAAATCCTGAGATAGTCATATTATAAGCAATGCTTTCTTCTACAAAAACTGTTTCTCTCAATATTCCATTCACAGTTAAATTACAAGTTGCGTTTGGTGAAACACTATCTGCAAAAGTAAAGTTGAATAATACATTTTCAGAGTTAAATATATCTTCTGATAAAGGGTTGTAAAGAATAATTTTAGGCTCTGTTAAATCTACATTGATTATTAGTGTTGTTGAGTTTTTCTTATTTCCTGCTTCATCTTCAGCTTCGATTATTATTTGCCTTGAACCTTCAGATAGAGAGCTTAGATTTAAGAGAATTGGTGTATTGTTGTTTGCATCACCTGATTGTCCATTTAACAGTCCATCTACAAATATTTTGTATGTTAAATTATCTGAGAAATCGTCTGTAATGGTAAAATTTATTTCGGGGGTTGTATCGGAAGTATAACTGTTATTTTCTGGTGAACTAAAGGTTGTGTTTGGTTCTGATAAGTCAACTGTAAAGTTAAATGTTTTAGAAATATTTGAATTTGAATATTGATCTGTACAATTAACAAACCAAGAATGATGTCCTTCAGATAAATTTGAAACTGAAAAATTATTTTGTTCTGATTTTGTAATTGTGTTATTTGTTTGATTAAATTCCGAGTCTAAGTAAAGCGAACAACCAGAGATAACGTTAAAATCATTTGGTGTATATGAGAAAACAATATTTGGATTATTTGTTTTGTTGTTGTTTTCTGGCTTTAAAAGTTCTATTTTGGGGGGTGTTGCATCAGGAATGATTTCAAATAAGTCATAGCTTGAACCATCTTTAAAGTCTGCATGTTGAGCCAGAGAGGTTGCCGAATAATAACCAAGAATCCAATCTGCTGTATTCCAGGAAAATTCAATTATTCCTGTTGCACCAGTCGTAGTTTGATTTCTGGAAATCCATTCTTGAGTTGAACCAACAGTTGCACTCAGATTTAAATCTAGTTGTGTGTAACCTGTAACATTAACATTATCTATCCATACTTGTTCATCAGAAACACCATTAATACAGAAAAATCTTATTTGGAATAAGTCTATTAGATATTCTGAACCAAGATAAATATTTTTTAATCCTGATGTTGAACCTTGATCATCACATTTTTCGAACTGTGTATTCCAAGCGGTACCATTATAAGTATCAAAGCTTAGGCAATCAGCTGCTTCAAGTGTTCCACTTGATACTTCCCATGAAAAAGTGACGTTTAAGTATTCATATGACGCTGTTGTGTTTGTTATTGATATCACATAGTCTCCTGGAGACGCACAAGTATCTGCGTGTGCTTTTTGTCCTTCAATATTCCAAAGCCCTCCTGATTCAGTCCACAGATTTGCAGTTGGCTCTGTTCCTGTGTTAAAGTCATCAAAAAAGAGGGGGTGATTCTTTCCTGAAATCGTATTATAATTCGTGTTTGGTGCATTTGAATTATTAAAATAAGCAAAGTATAAATCTTCATCATTAGCATTTGCTGAAACATTTGCTTGAAATATAACATCACAATAACTTGTGTCATCACCACCTAAAACATTGAAAGGTATTACTTTTAAGTCTCTTGAAACAATTCTTAATTCATTTGTACAATCAGTTATGTTGCCTAAAAGACCTGTTATGTTAATACGAACATTGACTTCTGTTCGATTATCACCCATTGTCTCTGTTAATAATAATGGTTTTCTTAGTTTCCAATCAGTATTCCACCAAGGATAAGTTGTATTTCCTAAAATGATATCTGTTTTTATGGTTGCACTTGATACTGGATTTCCAAATTCATCATCCACATCCGTTGTAACAGTAACAATTTCACCTTTTGAATAGGCTATGCTATCAGTTGACACATTCACATACAAGTCTGTTGTTTCTTGAACTGTAAAATTGTTTGGTGTTATATTTATGTAGTTTCCGGATGTATCGTAACAAAAGACATACCATGAATGATTGCCATTTCCTAAAAAATTATATTCAAAAATGTTTTCTTCATTGTTTTCAACTGATTCATCAATATCAATAAATGAGTCATTCATGTATAAAGAACAATTAGCTATTGCAACGTTATCCGAAACATTATAACGAAAAGTAACAGACAAACTACCAAGAGTATCATTCTCAAAAGGAAAAATCAGATTAATAATAGGTGAAGTAATATCATTAACAGTCAAAAAGTGTGTTTCATAAGCAGCAGTATAATTTTGTGTAGAATGATAAACAACAGTTATGTTATACAAATCTGGTTGTGAAAAAAATGAAATATTTGATATGGGTGATGAATCATTATTTATCAAAACACCATCAATATACAGTTCAATATTTCCATCCGAAGGTAAAACTAAGTAAGAGCTTATATTTATTGAATTATCTTCGTTGATAGTGAGATTAGAATCAGAACCGTTCAAAGAAAGATTTACTTCAGAGACAGCCTTATTAACAATATAAGTTTGAACAGATATATTACCAACACGACCCAAACTATCGTTTGCAAACCATTGATAACTATAAGTTCCAGCCGCAAGAGTTGTATAATTATAAAAAAACACGTTACCAACAAAATCATTAACAGAAACATTCTGTAAAAAACCAGCAAAATCATGCTCAAACCAAACAGAATCCAAAAACTGATCACTAACAGTAATGTTAAACTCATACACTCGCCCTAAAACATAAGTTGCAGGAGTTACTGGACTTTCCGACATGTTATCAAACCAAGGACTATTAGCATCGACTTTAACTGTATAATTCTCAACCGCAAAACTACTACGACCACTCAAATCAAAACACAAAACATTCCAAAGATAAACACCATCAACCAAAAACTTAGAAAAATAATTAACCTGATCAGAAACAACACTACTATTAACCTGATCAAAAACAAAAGAAGAACCACTAAAATTACCAAACAAACTACAATTAAACAAATTAACATCAGAAGGAGAATAATTAAACAACACAATAGACAAACTAAAAAAATCATTATCACCAGGACTATTCAAAACAACAACTGGATCAAACAAATCAACAGTGAAATTACGGGGGACGCTCGAACCAACAGCACCTGTTGAGTTATCAAAACACTTAACATACCACTCAAATACTCCTGATGAAAAATCAATCGTGAAATAATTGTTTGCGTTGTTTGTAACTGAATAATTAGTATCATTCAAAAAACCATTAACATACAAACTACAATTCTCAATACCAGAAGCATCAAAAACAGTATAATTAAAAATTATGCTTTCATAAGACAAATAATCATTTATACCAGGAAATCTCCTCGTAACTATAGGAGGATCTGATTCTGATAAAACATTAACAGTCAAATTAAAAATATTTGAAGATGCTTTCCAGCCATTACTATCAGTACAATTAACACTCCAATTATGCTGACCATTAGAAACAAAAGCAGTAAAACTATGAGTTTCCTCTTCTGAAGGATTAAGAGTTGATTCTCCTTCTTGAACACCATCAATAATTAAAATACAACTAGCAATTTTTCCCATATCATCAGACACATTATAAAAAAAATCAATGTTATTAGTAGACTCATTCAAAGAATTATTCAAAGGCTTCTCCAAAAAGATACTCGGAGGGGCAGTATCAACAGTAAAAGAACGCGAACCAGCAGAACCATTATTATC
>Ga0180007_10003214_pt1 | contig 18462 bp, 18 predicted proteins | sample MM_PC_MetaG_FD_121122 | JGI IMG/M metagenome (GOLD analysis project Ga0180007, IMG submission 121122) | Groundwater microbial communities from the Aspo Hard Rock Laboratory (HRL) deep subsurface site, Sweden - MM_PC_MetaG | ecosystem: Environmental > Aquatic > Deep subsurface > Groundwater... | reverse complement strand
TTCCCAAGCTAATTTTTTTAGTTTATTTGAGCTAAGCGCATTTTTATAAAAAAAACCAGTGATTTTAAAATTGGGTTTGGGAATTAGCCCCTTAATTGAAAAAAGATTAGTGAGATTCTTTATTAAAAGTCAATTGTCGCAAGATTGAAGGTGTTGCGTTTCAAAGTAAAATTTCTATACATTCAACTTATTATGTCTAGACAAAGACTCACCATTACATTAGATAAACATATTGTCAAACTGCTTGATGATACGATTGACGGCGCCAGAATTCGCAATCGTTCGCACGCGATTGAATATTTACTTTCCAAAACATTAGCTTCTAAAATTTCCCAAGCAGTTATTTTAGCAGGTGGCAAAGGCGTAAAAATGCGCCCTTTTACCTATGAAATGCCAAAATCCATGATTCCGATTCATGGACGGCCACTTTTAGAGCATACGATTATTTTACTTCGCGAACATAATTTACGCGACATTATTATTTCCATTGGTTATTTAGGAGAAAAAATTCAGGAATATTTTGGCGACGGATCAAAATTGGGAGTTAAAATTTCTTATGCAGAACAGGATAAAAATGGAGAAATGGGCACTGGCGGAGCTTTAAAAATTACGCAAAATCTTATCAAGCAAAATACTTTTGTTATGGTGCATGGAGATGTTTTAGCAGAAATTAATTTGGCTGACTTGATTGATTTTCATCAAAAAAATGGTAAGGTTGCCACAGTGGCTTTAACTAGCGTGCCAGATTCTTCAATTTGGGGAGTAGTGAAATTGCATGGTTCTGAAATTCGTGAATTTCAAGAAAAACCTAAAAGATCCAAAGCGCTTTCGCGGCTTATCAATTCAGGCATTTATGTTTTTGAAAAAGAAATTTTTAACCAAATGCCGCGTCAAAATAAATTCAGCTTAGAAGAAAAAGTTTTGACTAAACTAGTTCAGTCTAAAAATCTAGCTGGTTTTTCTTTTGAAGGTCAGTGGTTTGACATTGGCACGCCGAAGATTTATGAAAGGGTATTGAAAGAATGGAAGCGTAAAAATCCATAGATTAGATTTTATTTTTTAACTTTCTTATACTTTAACTAAAAGAATATTAACGCGAATAGCGTTAGGCTAAATTTTTTTATTAGCCAAAATAATGAAAAAAATTATTTTGATAAAAAAATGAAAATTTAGATTAGACACACAATTCTATTATAGCTTCTTGTATTGATTTAGGGGACCCTATAAGCTTACAGGGCACACGGCTTCAATCCCCGCAAGATTACGGGACTAAAGCATAGCCCTGCATACTTGCAAGGTCTCCTAATCAACGGTAGTATCCTGATCACAGCTTGTAAGTAATTTTTCGTCAAAAGTAATTCGCGTTATTAGGTATTGCTATTTTTATGATTTTTTATGCAAGCAAATTCAGCCCAAAGATTCATCAAATCCATCATAGCTACTTTTTGTTATTTTGATATTTTTCATCATCCATTAACATTGCTTGAATTGAAGAAATACTTAATAAATCTCTCTGGAAATGCGGATTCGCGCATTATTAGTAATAAAAAGTTATTTAATACTCTTCAATATTTACGAAACAAACAAGTCATTCAATCCAAAAATGGTTTTTATTTTTTAAAAAATAAAAAACAAAATTTCAGTTTGCGCTCTTTAAAACATCTTTATTCTCAAAAACTTTGGAAAAAAGCATATTTTATTAGCAAAGTTATCAGTCGGTTGCCTTTTGTTAGAATGATTGCTGTGTGCAATACTCTAGCTATGAATAATATCACCAGTAAAAGTGATATTGATTTATTTATTATTATTAAAAATGATTATATCTGGACAGCGCGTTTTTTTATAACCTTAGCGGTTTCTGTTTTAGGCTTAAGAAGGCATAAAAAAAAGATTGCGCAAAGAGTCTGTTTGTCTTTTTATATTACACAAAGAGCAATGAATTTGAAAAAAATTACCATTAACTTACAACAAATGCCTGATATTTATTTTATTTATTGGTTTGCTTCATTAAGTCCGCTTTTTTCAGAAAAAGAGACTCAAGAAAATTTTTTCAAAAAAAATATTTGGATTAAAAATTATCTGCTAAATTTTTATCCATATCAGCCCATTCTGTACAGGCGTAAAGTAAAATTAGGTGTATTTTCTAAAAAAATTAAAACTTTTTTGGAAAGTTTGCTTTTAAAAAGTCTAGGTCAAAAATTAGAAAAATTTTTAAAAGAGTTACAATTTAGAAAAATGTCTAAAAATTATTGGTCTAAAGAACGAGAGAAAAATACAGATGTGATTATTTCTGATAATATTTTAAAATTTCATGAAGCAGACAGAAGAAGGGAGTATAGAAATAGATTTTTAGAAAAATTGAAAATTGTAAAATTCTAATAATATGCAGCCATCATTGCTTTATCAAAAAAAAAGTATCAACTTAAATAATAAAAAATTATTTTATTTATTAAAAACAAGCAGAAGAGCGCGCAGGCTTCGTTTAGAAATTCGCAGTAAAGGTCGGTTGATTGTTGTCAAACCTTACAAAATGCCAACCAGAATAGCAGAAAATTTTATTAAACAAAAGACTAGATGGATTATAGCAAAAATAAAATCCTGTCAACAAATTCAGGATAATTTTTTTTCCTACAATAACCAATCAGAGTATTTAAAATATAAAGCAAAAATAAATAAATTGATTCACGAACGGATAAAATTTTTCAATTGTATTTATCAATTAGAATTTAAAATAATTAGTGTCAAAAATCAAAAAACTTTATGGGGCAGTTGTTCTAATAAAAAAAATCTGAACTTTAATTATAAAATTATTTTTTTGCCAAAGAATTTAAGGGATTATATTATTGTACACGAGCTATGCCATTTAAAAGAAATGAATCATTCTAAAAAGTTTTGGCAATTAGTGGCTCAAACTATTCCAAATTACTTTATCATTAGAAAAATTTTACGGCAAAGAAAGTTTCTTTTGCGCTAGTCAAGGTTATGTTAATGCGCCTAATAAACTTTTTCCTATCATTTCTGCTGGTTTGGGAAAATTTAAAATTTCTAAAATAGTCGGGGCTATGTCAATTAGCATGCCAGATACCTCAACTGAATTTTGTTCGGAAAACAATCTTTCTTGTTTATTATTTTCCGCGACAAACCAGCAAGGTACTGGATTGGTTGAATGCTTGGTATCTTTTTCATAAGTTTTTAAATTGATCATTTCTTCTACATTGCCGTGATCAGCCGTAATAATAAGACAACCTGATTTTTTTAAAATAGTCTGGATTATTTTTTTCAGGCAAGTATCAACTGTTTCTATTGCTTTAATGCCAGCCTTGAAATTGCCAGTGTGTCCTATCATATCCGGGTTGGCATAATTTATCAGAATAAAATCATAATTTTTTTCTGCAATAGCCTCAATTAATTTTTCTGTGATTTCATTAGCGCTCATTTGAGGTATTTGGTCATAAGATTTAGCATTTTTGGAAGGAATTAAAATACGATCTTCTTCTGGCAAAGGATTTTCTGCGCCATTATTAAAAAAGTAAGTAATATGCGCGTATTTTTCAGTTTCTGCAATGCGCAATTGTTTTTTTTGCGCGTCAGATAAAATTTTACCTAAACAAGAGCTTATTTCTTGCTTAGGAAAAGCAATATCAGCTGGCAGATTTTTTTCATATTCTGTGAAGCAAGTAAATTTAAGGTTTTTAGGTCTTAGCGCTTTTTGGAACTTATCAAAATCTGGCAAAACAAAGGCTTTGGTAATTTGCCGAGAACGATCTTGCCTGAAATTAAAACAAATCACAGCATCATTTTCTTTAATCAAACCAAGGGGCTGATTTTGTTGATCTGATATAATAATAGGCTCTAAATATTCATCTGTAATTTTTTGTTGATATTGATTTTCTAAAGCCGATAATGGGTTGTTGGTTAAAATACCAATGCCTTGCGTGAAAGCTAAAAAGGCTTTTTCTGTGCGATCCCAGTTTTCATTGCGATCCATAGCATAGTATCTGCCGATAATCGTAGCAATTTGTCCAAGTTGCATAGTCTTGATTTCTGCTAAAACTATTTCCAGATATTTTTTAGCGCTTTTAGGAGGGGAATCTCGTCCATCTGTGATTAGATGCATAAATACTTTATCAATATTTTGGGATTTGGCTAATTCTAAAAGCGAAAGAAGGTGATTAATATGCGAATGAACAGAACCGTCGCTTAATAATCCTAGAAGGTGTAAAGAAGAATTGTTTTTTTTAGTCCATTCTATTGTTTCTAAAAGCACAGGGTTTTGCAAAAAAGAACCATCATCAATGGCTTTGTCAATTAAAGGCAGATTTTGATAAATTATTTGTCCTGTTCCTAATGTTTGATGCCCTACTTCTGAATTGCCAGCTGTGCCCCAAGGCAAACCTACAGCAAGTCCAGAGGCTTGCAAGAGAACTTTGGGGTAATATTTATTTAAATATTCTATTGTTGGGAGTTTTGCATTAGCAATTGCATTGCCTACAGTGTTTTTGCTTTCTCCCCAGCCATCTAGAATAACTAGGCAGACAGGTTTAGAAATATTCATATTGATATTTTTAATTTTATCATATAAATATTGGTTTTGTCTAATTAAAAGTTAGGAAAAAGGTTCGCTTTTAACTTTTAGATTACAATATGATAAAGACCCTTGACAAACTTTAAAATATTTGCTATTTGTATAAATAAGAAAATAAACAACTGAATTTGTTTATTTTTAATATTAAATTTTTAGGAGGAAGAAATGAATATTCATTTACTCATCATTGATCCGCAAAATGATTTTATGGACATTGATGGAGCGACATTACAAGTGCCAGGCGCTAATGAGGACATGATACGTTTGGCTAGCATGATTGACCGTGTAGGCCCAAAGTTGGAAGACATCCATGTAACCATGGACTCTCACAGATTTGTTGATGTTGGACATCCAATATATTGGAAGAATTCTGATGGGAATCGTCCATCAGAGTATATTGAAATTTCTGCAGACGATATAGAAAATAGCATATGGACGCCGCGTAATCCAGCCTGGCGTCAAGATCAGCTAGAGTCTGCTAAGAGAAGAGAGGCTGAAGGCAATAAAAAGAAGAATATGGTATGGCCAGTGCATTGTCTTATAGGCACACATGGTTGGTGCGTTCAAGAGACTCTTATGAAGGCTCTCTTAGCATGGGAAGAAAATGAATTTGCAAATGTGGATTATGTGACAAAAGGATCGTATCCTCATCGCGAACATTATGGTGCTTTCATGGCAGAGGATCCTGATCCGAGAGAACCCACTACCTCGCTGAATTCATCAGTTCTTAATGTTCTTGTCGCGGCTGACATCGTGGCTGTCGCTGGTGAAGCGCTTAGTCATTGTGTTATGGAGACAGTAAATCAAGCTGCTGATAATATTGGAAACGAGCATATCAAAAAGTTTCATATTTTAACTGATTGCTCAAGTCCAGTAGCGGCAGTGCCTGGCGGACCGGACTTTCCAGCCATTGCAAAAAAATGGCTTAAGGAAATGGAAAGTCGTGGAATGACTTTAACAAGCTCGGAAGAGTTTTTAGCTTAATTCTGAAATTCAGAAAGGAGAATAAAAATGCCACGATTAACAGACAATATGGAAATTGGAAAAATTGGCAATATGCAGAGTTTTCAGTTTTCATCAACACGCATTGATCAACTTGGAGCTACAGAATATACTTTGGTAGCCATAGCAGTAGATGAGACAGGGTCTGTGGCTGGTTTTGCAGATGACTTGCATAAAGCTTTAGTAACCGCAGTGGAGGCTTGTAAAAAGTCTCCACGTTCGGATAATCTCTTGGTTCGGGTAATTAAATTTTCAACTAGATTCCCGAACGGTGTGGAGGAAATCCACGGGTTTAAGTCACTTGCTGAGATTGATCCAAAAAGTGATTATCCTATGTTAGACCCAGGCGGACAAACCCCGCTCTATGACGCAAGTTTTTCGGCTATCGGAGCGATTATTGCTTATGGTGAGGAGTTGACGAAAAACGATTTTTTAACTAATGGCATTGTTTATATTATTACGGACGGTGTAGAATATCCACCTCCACCAAATAATCCATCAACAGTTACTCCGGGGATGATTAAAAGAGAGATTGATAGAAGCGTAAGTGGTGAATTACTTGAATCCTGCATCACAATTCTCATAGGTATCAATACTGCTAGTTGTGCTAACGAACTTAGCGCATTTAAGAATGCGGCTGGTATTGATCAGTACATTGATGTTGGCGAGGCGACAAAAGGCAAGCTGGCTAAGCTAGCCGCATTCGTCTCACAATCAACTAGCAGCCAGTCTCAAGCAATTGGAACTGGCGGAGCTAGTCGGCAAATTTCAGCGACGATTTAGTTTGTATAGACAGGGGCGATGGTTTAATCCGTCGCCTTTATTTTTTAACGGAGGTAGAATTATGATTAGTTTATATACAGACCATTATTTCCATATTGGCGACACGCATTTAACAGCAGGCAAGCCTTGTCAGGATTACGCAATTTCCTCTGTTAATAATAATGCGGCTTTTGCGGTTGTTTCTGATGGATGTTCTAAAGGAGGGCATACAGATATTGGATCGCGCTTGATTGCTTTATCAACAATAAATGCTCTTTATGAGCATTGGACAAAAATTGGCGAATTTAACGAAAACGCTTCGCAAAAAATAGCTCTTCATCAAGAAATTAAGCTATCTGCCATTCAAGAAATACTGGGTTTAAAACTGAATGATATGTACGCTACTTGTCTTTATGCTTGTATTACTTCAAAAGGTGGTTTTATTTTTATGCAAGGAGACGGCGTTATAGTTTTAAAATATAAAGACGAAAGCCTTGCATTGCATAGATATGAATGGATGGATAATACTCCTTTTTATCCAGTTTATCGAAATGAGGCTCTCACTAATTTTATTCAATTGCACGGAAATGATTTACAAAACTTGCGGTTTAATCAAGAAATATGGATAAAAAAAGGCGAAGAAGACTTTCAACAGTCTGGCGAAAAAATAAATTTTACGCTTAGCCAAGGAATACAAGGAATAACTGTTTATATTTCAGAAGAATGCTTAAATCAAGAACTTGAATTTATTGGTATTTTTTCAGATGGCGTGTGTCAAATTCAGGATGTTGATTGGAAAGATGCTGTAGTAAATTTTATGTCTTTTAAAAACACTGCTGGTGAATTTGCTAAACGGAGAATGATTATGGGTATCAAAAATTTTAAGCAAGAAGGCAAAAAACTACTTGATGACATTGCTTATGCAGTTGTTAGAATAGAAATAGAAAAAGAGGTGAGTTAAAATGGATTTAACCAAAGGTAATATTAAGGTGGTTTTAGAAGGACGCGGACCATTGACACTTCGCCAAAACGATCATGTGGCAACCGGAGGCGAAGGAGCAATTTTTAGAGCTAGTAATACTGCTTTAAAAATTTATTTAAAGCCGGAAAAAGTTGTTTGGAACGACGTTTCTGGTAAAATAACTTTTTTTAAAGCCAATAAGCATAATTTTATTGTTGCGCCACAAGGAGCTGTTTTGGATCTAGGGGGTAAGATTATTGGTTATTATATGGAATTTGTGGACAATGGCGAACCGATTGCTAGAGTGTTTACTAATGCTTTTCGCAACAGAAGCAATTTTAACAATAAAAATGCATCTATTTTAATTGAAAAGATGCGTCAAATTGTTGAGTTTGCTCATAGTAATAATGCGCTTTTGATTGATGCTAATGAGCTAGGATACTTTGTAATTTTTAACTTTCCTAAAGAGCCAGAACCGCGCATTATTGATGTAGATTCTTGGGTGCTTGAGAATAGATTCCCGCCGCAAGTGGCAATTATGCCGTCAATTCGAGATTGGCATACCAATGGATGGAATCAAGGCACTGACTGGTTTGCTTGGGGAGTGGTGACTTTTCAAGTTTATATTGGAATTCATCCCTATAAAGGAACATTGGATGGATACAAATCAGGTGATTTAGAGCAACGTATGAAGGATAATACTTCAGTATTTAGCCCAGGCATTCGTTTAAATCAAGCTGTGCGAGATTTTTCTGAAATTCCTGGTCCTTTGTTTGATTGGTATATGGCCACTTTTCAACAAGGTGATCGCACAATACCGCCTTCGCCTTTTGATACTGGTATTGCGCGAGCACAAGCTGGTCAAATTCTGCGCGCTGTCACAACTGCGACTGGTATGCTCGTTTTTGAAAAGATACATGACAGTGTTAACGATCAAGTGATTCGGATTTTTCCTTGTGGCGTTGCTTTGCTAAAGTCAGGAAAATTAATCGATCTTGCTACAAAAAAACAGATTGCCTGTGATGCATCACTTGAATGCGAAGTAATACAAGTCCAGGGTGGATGGCTAGTAGCTAGCATGAATGGTAATAATGTTAATTATTCCTATATCAATAAAGCAAATTTTAAACAAGAATCTTTAAATTTTGCTTTAACAGGATATAAGTTAGTCAGATATGAAAACCGTTTATTTTTGGTGACAGATCGCGGGCTGACTGAAATTATTTTAAGGGTTTTGAATAAGCCAATACTCTCAATTGGAAAAACATGGGGAGTAATGATTAATTCAACTCAATGGTTTGATGGCGTAGGTATTCAAGATGCCATGGGCGCAATGTTTGTGATTGTTCCGTTTGATGATAGCGCCTGCGCACAGATAAGAGTGAAAGAATTGGATGGTCTTAAACCTGTCGTGGCTAAAGCAGGCAATCGTTTTGTTACTATAATTGGTTTGGATCGCAGTGGTAATTATCAAAAAGTAGAATTGACTTTTGATGCAAGTTATCAAAATTGCAAAGCATGGACTGGTGCGACAGATAATCCAGATCTCAACATTGCTATCTTGCCTAAGATGGTTTGCGTAACAATTGTTCAAGATAGGGAAATGGTTATTTTTGTGCCTACATCAGGTGTTATCAATAAGATTTCTGATAAACAAGTATCCACAAATATGATCTTGTTTAACTGGGAAGATAAAGTGGTTTATATTCAAGACGGTAATGTTTGGAGCGTTCGGATGAAGTGATCCGGATCAAAATTGACAAAATTATTTTTTAGAAAAAATTTACAGGGCAGATAATATATTTATCTGCCTTTATTTATTTTTGAAAATATGCTATTATAAAAATATGAAAATTATCAAAAATATTATTAAAATATCCTATTTAGAAGAGATGTCAAAGAAAATGTATGGCGATTTAGTTAAAGCAGTGGTTGATATTAAAAGAGAAATCATGGCAATTGATGGAGAAATGCATGCTGATGAAGAAGCCTTGTTAATAGAAAAAGGATCAAGCCAAAAGGATCTTTGGGGAATTAACTTATATCCTGAATTAAAAAATAGTAAAAATTTTATTGAATTTGATTCAATTATTAATTTAAGACCGTCGCAAGGCAACAGAACCAGAGGTGCTGACGATTTATCAATTCAGAAAAAAGTCAGAGAAATAATCAATAAACTAGTCAAATAATGAAACTTGCAAATTGGAAAAAACTATCTTTAGTTGAGCAAATGGCAAATATTGGCAGTGAAGTTTATCGCACAATCAAATGGAGAAAGCATAAAGACTTTGCCAAAAAGGCTTTTAATCGCGCTTTGGAATTATTTTATTTAACGATTGAAGATAAAAAAAATAGAAAAAGGCTTAAAGAAATAATTCGCGCGCGTGAATTATTTGTTGATTATATTATTGGTGATAATCAATATCAATCTTCTGATGAAGAATGGCAGAAATACTTTTATTCTTTTAATTATGCCGCCAGAATTGGCAAGCTTTAGTGCTTATAAAATAACATATTCTAACTCTTGACGAAAAAAAATAATACCATTATACTTAAATCAAGTTTCCCAAGACAATAGGCATCTTCCATATAATTATGGATTAAATAAGTCCTGTTTAGGAAATATTATGCATTTAATTTTTTTTTGAATATTGCATAATTATTTTCAGATAAAGGGGAGACATCCCCTTTTTATAATTTATTAAATTACCAACATTATGCCAAAAACCAAAGCTCAAAAAAAAGAAGCAGTAGAAAAAGCAGTTCAAGAGATTAAACAAGCTAAATCTTTAGTTTTTGCCAATTTTTCTGCTTTAAACGTAGAAAAAGACAGAGAATTGCGCGAGAAACTCAAAGAAAAAGAAATCACTTACCAAGTATTTAAAAAAAGGCTTTTTCAATTAGCTTTAAAAAAATCCAAACTTGAAGCAGAAGATTTTGCTCAAGAAAAAGGGAACCTGTCTTTTTGTTTGAGCAATGATCAAGAAGTTGAGCCAGCTAAAATATTCAAGAAATTTGCCCAAGAAAACAAAACATTCAATATTTTAGGTGGATTCTTAGATGGCAAATATTTAACTTCAGCAGAGGTTAAAAGCTTAGCAGACCTGCCTTCTCAAGAAGAATTAATTGTTAAATTAATTTATTCAATTAAAAGTCCCTTGCAAAATCTGGCAAATGTGTTAAAGCAGCCGTCAAGGAATTTAATTTATGTTTTAAATAATATAAAAAAATAAAAGTACGAAAAGCGCTACGCAGCTTTTGAAATATATTTGAAATATATTTCGCGTGCTGTTTAACGAATTTCAAATTATAAAATATGCCAAAAAAAGACAAAGAGCAAACAACAACCAAGAACAAAAAAAAGGAAGGAGCAACTAAAATCCCAGAGAAATTCAAACCAATTGTACAAACAATTGAAAAATTAACTGCTTTAGAGCTTTCAGAATTAGTTAAAATCTTAGAAGAAAAATTTGGTGTTTCAGCGCAAGCTTCAATGATGACAATGGGAGCAGTCCCTGCTATGACTGGCGAGGCAGATGGAGCTGTGGCAGAAGAAAAATCCAGTTTTAACTTAGAACTCACGGCTGTAGGCGACAGCAAAATTGCAGTAATTAAAATTGTGAATGAGATTACTCAAAAAGGATTAAAAGAATCAAAAGATTTAGTAGACAAGGCTCCAGTTTTAGTAAAAGAAAACATGCCAAAAGAAGAAGCAGAAACTTTGAAAAAGAAATTTGAAGAAGTTGGAGCAACAATTACTTTAAAATAATTTATTTTTTAAAAAATAAGATTTTATTTTTGAAAAAGGCGTGGATTAACATCGCGCCTTTTTCATTCCACAAGCTCTGCTTCAATAGCTAATCTTTTTAAATCCGTGCCAATTGGCCAGCAAGTAATTAAAGTCAATCTATGTTCATTTTCTGTTTGTTCTAAAATCACTTTATTATTTTTTGAAACTATTTGTTTATTTGTAACTTTGTAGATCAATTCTTTGTTGTTTTCTATAATTTTAATCTCATCTTCGGCATTTAATTGATTTAATAAAGAAAAAATAGTTTTGAAATTTCCATCCCGCCAAAAATAATCTGAAGAATGGCCAAAAAGAACTGTATTGCCAAAGCCTCCAGGCATAGCTGTATTAGGAAATAAAACTACTCCATTTTTTAAATCTTCTTGAATGTCTTTTTCTTTTTCGTTGATTGACTTGATAATAGGAGCCTCAATTTTCAACTTATCAATAATCAAAAGCATTGCTTCCTCCTTCATTTCTTTTTTCTTTTCATTGCCTTGAATTTTTTCTGCAATTTTAGCAATCTGCTCAACTTTTTCAAATTGAGGATATTTTTTTAATACATAAAAAGAGCCTATTTGCCAAAAAGCTAAAATATTAACCACCATAAAAGCTAAAGCTGTTAAAATAACTAAAAAAATTAATCTCTTAATATTTTTTAAGATGCCAAACATTTTATTGATTTTATTTCCGTAAAAGCACGGCTGTTACTCACAAGTGTTTTTACGGAAGATTTGTCTCATACACTTTATTGTTACTTAAAATAAAAATTGTTTTTTCTTCAGGATCCACCCAAAAATCATCTAAACTTTCAAGATTTTCTAATAATAATTGTTTAACTAATTTGCCATTTTTATTAAATATGATTATTCTTTTTGCGCTTTTGGAAGAAAGGTATAAATTTTGATAATCAGTTTCAGTGAAGATTTTATCTGTATTTTTTAAATCAAAATCAATTTGATCTAATTGGAAATCTATTTTTTTGCCTTTGAAATATTTTTCTACTATGCCGTTTGTTTTTAGAAAATAAATTGATCCATCAATGGCTAACTCTTTAATTTCACTGACTTCCAATGGATCTATGAGCCATTCCAGTGGTTGAGAGAATCCAGACATGGTTTTTAAAGATTTAAAAATTTGATTTTTAGTTTTGTCAGCTAGAAAAAGTTTAGCATCAAAGCCTTTTATTTTAGTAAATTCGCCTTCTAAAGTGATGTCAGCGGATTTTTCTAGCTTATTATTTAAAGGATTATAAGTGAAAATATGTTTGTCCTCGCTTAAAAAAGCTAAAATTTCTTTTCCTATGTTAGTTCCTTCTTTTAAATTTTTTATATCTGAAAAATTAGGCGAAATGATTTTCGCTTCTTTGTTCTTTAAATTGAGTTTAATTAGATTTTTGTCCATATTTGTATAAAAATACATATCTTCTCCAAAAGGAATAATTTGTTGAATATCAATATTCTCTTTCAAGATGAGTAGATTGTAGACAACAGATAAGTTATCTCTTTTTTCAAGTTTATAAATTTTTTCTATTTGTGTTTTTATTTCTTTGTTCAATGTTTGAGCTTCTATATTTTCTATTTTTTCTCCTAAAACTTGCTGGGTAAGATTTTGCGCTTCGCTTAAAAGATTTTTAGCTTGATTTTCATCATTAAAAATAAGAGCATTTTCAGCTTGCTCTTTTTTTTCTTTGGCTTGTGTTAACAAATTTACTATATCTGAATCCATGTTAGAACTTGATTCTTGGTTGTTTTGTTGATTTTCTTTTTTGAAAATGAATAAAGTAGAAGCAAAAACAAAAGTTATTACTGATAAAGAAATAAACACTAATTTTTTCTTACTAAAAAGAAATAAATATAAAGCGCTGATTTTATTTTGTATTTTTTTTAGATAATCATATATTTTATCAAATTTATAAAGCTTGTTTTGCAATTTTACGGAATAATATTTTTCGTAGGTTTTATTTTTATTAAAAGTTTTTTTAATTTTTTTTCTAAGATATTTTGATAAATATAACAGACTTTTTTTTATAAAAGGCAAAGCTGTTTGTAATAAAATTTTGTTTAAGATTTTTTTTTGAATATAATATAAAACTTTAATCAATAAATTAAAGAAGGAATAAAAAATAGAAAAAGGAAATTTTTTCTTAATTTTAGCCTGTAATCTACGTTTAACAGCTTGTGTTACTTCTGATTCTGTTTGAAACTCTATTCTTTTGATTTCGTTCAATGTTTCAACTTTTTGTTTTTTGACGGATATAAGAAGAGCAATAATATTTTTCGGTATTTGCTCTTCTTGAATAATTTTTAACAAAGATTCTTTTTTTTCTTTTATTCTTTTTTGTCTTTTAGTGATTAAAGAAAGTTTATAATCAGAGAAATAATTAAAAAGAGTTGCATTGCCTAAAATCAAAAAATCTTGATGTTCTATTCTGCCGCTTAAGATATGCTTAAAAATTTTCACTGGATAATTTAAATACGGAGAGGAATCTTCTGTTATTGAAATATTTTCTTTGCCGCGGATTAATAAAACATAGGCTTTGCCAGTTTTAGAGAAATAAATTTGATCTTTATGAATGACAGCTACTAAAACATTAATACTGTTGACCCATTTTTTTTTGCCTAGAGTAATTAATTCGCTTAAAATATCATTTAATTTTTGCAGAGTTTTTTCTAAACGCCTCTCTGCAGTTTCAGCTTTTTCTTTATAATATTGATTTTTTATTATTTCTATAACACCTTGGGAAATTTCTGCGGATTCAATGCTTTGATCTTCAGTTTCAACCAGAATAAAGATTTTTCCTAAAGATTTATTATCTAGGCATTTTTTATCAAAGACTACAGTATCTAAAAAATTCTTTTTTTGTGATGATCTGTATATTAGTTTTTGTACTTTAAGAGTAATCATACTATATAAATTATATAAAATTTTTAAAAGATAAACAAGGTTTTGAAGTAATTCTGTGGATGATTATTTCTTTATGTTTTGAAAGCGGGAACAAAAATTTTTATTCCTACTTTTATTTTTTTAAAAATAGTATTATAATATAGAAATATAAGGAAATATTATAAATTTATGCTTTCTACTCTTTTTTCCTCTTCTATTAGAGCAAAGATCTTGAAGCTTTTTTTTAATCATCCTTATAATTCCTATTATATTAGAGAAATAGCTCTTAAAATTGATAATAATCATGAAGCAGTCAGAAAAGAATTAGAAAATTTGGAACTTTTAGGAGTTGTGCAAAGTAATATAAAAGGCAATAGAAAGCATTTTTATCCTAATCCTCGTTTTGAGCTTTATAAAGAGCTAAGATCTTTAATTTTAAAAGCTGGCTTAAGATCTCAAGCAGAAATCTTTGATAAAATGAAAAGAATTTCCGGCTTGAGATTTTCCTGTATTACAGGATTTTTTACTAATAATAAAAAAGCAGGAGTTGATATTTTATTTGTTCTTGAGTCAAAACAAGAGGACGAAGAGTCAAAAAAATTTGTTAAATATTTAGAAAAAGAACTAAAAAAAGAAATTAATTATGCTTTAATGGATCTCAAAGAGTTTCGTTATAGAGAAAATGTGCAGGATAAATTTTTAATGAACATTTTAGAGGGTGAACATATTGTTATTGTGGATAGATTGTGAATCAAAAATTATTAAATGAGTGTATCAATCAAGAATACAAAATATCTTTAAGAACCAAAATACCTTAAAAAATAATCAATAACCAAATTCCAATTACCACCCTGCAAGTTCACCATGCGCGCTTGCAAGGCTTAGAGGGTTGTATTTTGGTTATTGCTACGATTACACCAATTTAATTATCAACACAAATAATAATTCAAAATTACTTATGATCAAATTAAAAGACATTTCAAAAATTTACACAATTGACCAAGAAAAAATCATCGCTTTAAAAAGGATCAATCTAGAAGTAGAGCATGGAGATTTCATAGCTTTGATTGGGCCGTCTGGATCAGGCAAGTCTACTTTATTAAATTTAATTGGAGGCCTAGATCGGCCTACTGAAGGCGATGTGGTTGTTAAAGACTATTTATTGACTGCTTTATCTGACAAAGAATTAGCGCTTTTTCGCAACAAAGAAGTTGGATTTGTTTTTCAAATGTTTAATTTAGAGCCTCGTTTAACTGCCTTAGAAAATGTAGCTCTGCCTTTGTTATTTGCAAAAGTTAATAGAGATGAAAGTTTAAGAAAAGCTGAGATGGCTTTGGATATTGTGGATTTGAGCAATCGTTTAAATCATAAACCTTACCAGCTTTCTGGCGGACAGCGTCAAAGAGTAGCCATAGCTCGCGCTTTAGTTAACGAACCAGAGATTTTATTAGCAGACGAACCTACTGGGAATTTAGATCGCAAAACTTCAGAAGAAATTTTAAATTTATTAAAAATTTTAAATCAAGATCTAGAAACTACGATTATTTTAGTAACGCATGATGAACGAGCCGCAGGAATCGCGAAAAGAAAAATGGAGATTGAAGATGGAGAGATAATTTAAAGTTTAAAATTATTTTATGTTGTTTCGTTTAATTAAATTTGCTTTTCAGTCTCTTTGGCACAGAAAACTGAGGACTATTCTTAGTATTTTTGGTATTAGTATTGGCATAATTTTAATTACGATTATGGTTTCTTTAGGCATTGGATTGCAGGAAATCATTGTCAATAAACTGCGGGCTATTCCGACTTTATCAGCTATTACTGTTACAGCGCCAGAAAACACTAGCGCGTTAAATCAAGAAAAATCAAATATTTTATTAAATAATGAAATAAAAAGAAAGATAGAGAGCATTCAATTTGTCAAAGCAGTGCATCCAATTGTGCAATTCTATGCTTTGTTATCTTTAGATAATCAAAGTATTACGCAAAGCGTTTTAGGGTTAGACTCTGATCAAGCTAAGGACATAAAAGTGTCTGCAGGCGCTGAATTATATAGAATTGCTCTTGAGAATACTAATGATATTGTTTTAGCCTCTTCTAATCTAAAAAATATCTTTGGTTTTGAATATCCGGAAAAAATGATTGGTAAAACTATTTTTTTAAAAACAAGAGAAGAGTCAAGTAAACTATTTTCTTTTCGCATTATTGGTATTATTGACCAAAAAAGTTCGCCCGGAGCTTTTGATTTAATTATGCCGCTTGAGCAAGCTTTAAATTTTATTGGATCTTCTTTAGGAGTAGAAAATTTTGCTGATTATCCTGTATTTGATAGAATGCAAGTAGAGGTAGATTCTTTTGAAAAGACTGAAGAAGTAGCTCAACAAATTAAGTCTTTAGGCTTGGAAGTGATTACTTTAGAAGAAATTATCAAAAAGGTAGTAAAATATTTTAGATTTTTTGAGTTAGGTTTGGGTGTTTTTGGTTTTATTGTTTTGGCAGTGGCATCTATGGGTATTATGAATATGATGATTATGTCAATTTATGAACGAACGCGCGAAATTGGCGTTTTAAAAGCAGTGGGCGCGCGAGCTGTTGATATTGTGAAAATTTTTAGCTTGGAAGCAGGTTTGGTTGGTTTAATTGGCGGATGTTCCGGTGTATTGATAAGTTATATTGTTATTTTTATTTTACAGAGATTAGCTAATTTTTGGATGAAAAAATATGGAGGCATTGATGAAACAATAAAAATTTTTAGCTTGCCTGTTTGGTTAATTTTTATTATAATTATTTTTGCGGTTTTTATTGGTTTTATTTCCGGACTTTATCCAGCCATTAGAGCGGCTAGAATGGATCCGGCTAAAGCTTTGAGAGAAAAGTAAACAAATAAAAGATATAAAAAATATTATTATGCGCTTATGATTAGGACACTTTAGTGTCCGTAGCTACGGGGACTAAAGTGTCCTAATCAAAACGGGGACTAAAGTCCCCTAATCAAAATAAGCAAGATAAATTTTGCGCTATTGAATTTTTTTATATTTTTTTGTATAATTTTTGGCTAGAATTATTTTAAATCAATCTAATATACAAATTACAAACATAATCCGTTCTATTGGTTATAAAGAAATTTACGATAGGTTTTCTAATCAAACAAGTTATGCGCGCAGATTAGGTTTGCAAGATTATCCGCGATTTCATATCAATTTAACAGAAACTAATGACGCTGGATATGTTTTAAATTTGCACTATGATGTGGTTCGTCCAAGGCATAAACAATATTCTAGCGCGTCTGAAGATGAAGGAGAAGTGATAAATCAAGAAAAGGATAGGATATGTCAAATTTTGAAGATTCAGTCTTAGTGGTTTAAACTATTCAAAGAATTCTAAAATATTGATTGATTTATCTTGGTAATTAGGTTGGTGTAATAATAATTTTCAATTATCAATTATTGAATTCTCAAGCAGAATTAACAATTAATAATTTAAACATTGAAAATTGACTGAAAATTGAAAATTGGGAATTGAAAATTTATCAGAATTATTTATGATTCAAATTCAAAATCTTACTAAAAAATATCCAACTACAACTGCTTTAGATAATATTTCTTTTGAAGTTAAAGAAGGGGAGGTTTTAGGTTTTTTAGGTCCGAATGGCGCTGGAAAAACAACCACAATGAAAATTATCACTGGTTTTATTGCGCCCACCTCTGGCACAGTCAAAGTTGATAATTTGGATATTCGCGAAGATTCTTTAATTATTAGAAAAAAAATTGGTTATTTGCCGGAAAGTGTGCCTTTATATAATAATTTGCGCGTTATGGAATATTTGAAATTCATTGCAGAAGTGCGTGAAATTTTTAAGGACAAACTGCCCAAAAGAATGGAAGAAGTTTTAAATATTTGTGGTTTGGAAAAAGTGAAACATAAATTTATTAGCGAACTTTCCAAGGGGTATCGCCAACGAACAGCTTTAGCCCAGTCTTTAATTCACAATCCGCCGATTTTAATTTTAGATGAACCAACTTCTGGTCTAGATCCAAATCAAATTGCAGATATCAGAGATTTAATTAAAAATATTGGCAGGGAAAAAACAGTTATTTTAAGCACGCATATTCTGCAAGAAGTCTCTTTAACTTGCGATCGGGTCATTATTATCAACGAAGGCAAAATTGCGGCGCAAGGCACAGTAGATGAGTTAAGAAAACAAGCTCAAGGCGAAGAAAGAATTTATATTAAAATGAAAGGCATAAAACAAGCTATTCATAATGCATTATTAGATATTAAAGAAATTGCAAAAATAGAAGAAAAAGATGTGGAGCAGGGCAATATTTTTGGTTTTGAAGTTGTCCCGCAAAAAGGCGTTGATATTAGAGAAACTATTTTTAGAGTTGCGCAAGATAAAAATTTTTCTATTATTGAGTTAAAAACAAAAAAGATTAAGCTTGAGGATGTTTTTAGGAAATTAACGAAAAAAGAATA
>Ga0180007_10003213_pt1 | contig 18466 bp, 23 predicted proteins | sample MM_PC_MetaG_FD_121122 | JGI IMG/M metagenome (GOLD analysis project Ga0180007, IMG submission 121122) | Groundwater microbial communities from the Aspo Hard Rock Laboratory (HRL) deep subsurface site, Sweden - MM_PC_MetaG | ecosystem: Environmental > Aquatic > Deep subsurface > Groundwater... | reverse complement strand
CTGAGGAGGAGAGGGGAGCTCTACAAAAGGAGAGAACGAACTTTGATTATTCTATTTTTTGAGAGAGCAAACTATGAATTCTCCAATAGCAGAGCTCCTAAACCGACCTCACCCCTAGCCCCTCTCCTCTGAGGAGGAGAGGGGAACTCTGCTAAAGGAGAGAACAAACTTTGAATTCATCAATAGCAGAGCTCCCCTCTCCCATCGGGAGAGGGGCCGGGGGAGAGGGGCGCAAGGGGGTGGGCCGGGGGAGAGGGAGACTCGGGAGTGGGCCGGGGGTGAGGTCGATTGCTGGGCATCTTCGAGGGGCTAGGGGGAGAGGGAAGACAAGTGGAGCAGTGCCAGAGGCAAAGGGAGATTAAGGCAGTTAAGAAGAGTTTAGGTCAAAGAAAGCTAAAAACGGCAAGGATTAGCCAATAGACTAAAATCTAGAATCATGCTATAATATCTTATATACAAACAATGACTACAGAAAGCGAAAAAACGAGGCTCTCCTCGCCGCGCACGTCCATACGCAAGCGTGCCGTTCGGTTGTATGTTCTCTTTGCAGCATGCATTGTTCTGGTGCTAACTCTAAGTTCATTTTTTATGGCACGTGGGTTTCTGGAACAGAGAGTTCTCTCTCAGCTTTCTTCCATTGTTGCAGCCAAGGAAGATCTGGTTGAGCATGTTCTTAGGAACGACAGAGCACGAGTAGCGCTTCTTGCTACAAGGACAGAAGTTAAAGAAGTGATTCAAGGCAATAATACTCGTACCATTCTTAATGAGTTAATAGAACGTATGAGAGAAGAGCATGTTCCGGTACTTGGTGTTGCAGTTTTTGATCTGTCCGGTCAAGAAGTATCCGGTGCCGGATTATCTGCAAGATCAAAACCTCCTGAACAAGAAAGCACAATACTGTATGCCATTACCGATGATTTCGGGTGGCAGGAATATGAAATCTTTTCGCCGGTGTATTTGGAAGGAAAGCATATTGGAGTTATAGGAGTGCGTTATGATGCCCGTCCGCTTTTGGATACTCTTTTGTCGGTTGCATCCGTTGGTGAGACAGGAGAAGTTCTTTTGGGTGCAGAGCAAGATGGTAAGTTGGTTATATTACATCACAGATTTCAGCCGGACGGAGGAAAGACCCTGCTTCTTGGAGATATTGATGAGCAATATAGTTATGGTTCACCTCTTGCCAAAGCTGTAAAGGGTGAAGAAAGCCTTCGGCGCAGCGAAGATTATTCGGGGCAGGATGTATATGCCGCATATAGGACATTGCCAAGTTTGGGATGGGGATTGGTGGTTAAAATTAATCGTTATGAAGCACTGGCAGGTACCGTCAGACTGGCTTGGTTTATGGCAATTCTTGGGATAGTGCTTATATTCGGAGCAGGTTTAATAGCGGTTATACTTGCGAAGTATTTAACTGATCCAATTATGAGGCTCAGTAGAAAGATGCAAAAACTTGGTCCCGAGAATTGGGGCTTTAGGCGCAGTGTTTATACGGGGGATGAAGTGGAATTTCTCGATCAGGTGGCTACAGATATGGCAAGCAGACTTAAAGAAATCTACGGGCATTTGGAAGAGAAGGTTGCGGAAAGAACGCAAGAACTGAAAGCACAATATGCAAAAGATCGTGCGATTTTGGAGAGCATACAACACGGAATAATCACAGTGGGAAAAACCGGAGTCATTCTGAGTGTGAACCCTGCAGCCAGCTTACTTCTTGATATGGATATTACGGATCTAATTGGAACAAAAGCAGAAGAAACAATCAGATTTTGCAAAGAAGGCAAAACGCAGGAAGCTCAGAACAATCCAATAGTCAGATCTCTTGTAACCAGAAAAGTAGCTCGTATTGATAGCAATCAACACGTTAGTGTTCTGCAAAAAGACGAATCATTTCTTCCTGTCACGGCAATATCAGCTCCACTTTTGGACAAGGGGCAATTGCTGGGTGCGGTAATTGTATTTCAGGATGTTACGGAAGAAAGAAGGGTGGATTATATTAAGTCCGAATTTATTTCTCTGGCTTCACATCAGCTTCGCACTCCCCTTTCGACAATGAACTGGTATCTGGAACTATTTTCTGATGAAAAAGAAGGACTTTCACAAATGCAAAAGGAATCAGTGAGAGAAATGGATAGAGCAAGCAAAAGAATGTCTGATCTTTTGGATACACTTTTGCATGCTGCAAGGCTTGAAGGAGGCAATATTATGCCAAATATTCGTAAGATAGATATTATTGCTTTTATGAATGATGTTGTTGCCGAATGTAGGTCGGTTGCAAAGATAGAGGGTGTAAATTGTAAGTCCGATATTTCGCAGGAGCCGATTACTATTAATACGGATCCCGTGTTGCTTAATGTGATTATTCAAAATCTTTTCAGCAATGCGGTAAAGTACTCGCCAAAAGGGGGCGACGTGAAAATCACGTTAAAGAGTGACGGAAAATATATCGATATTACGGTCAAAGATAGTGGAATGGGGATTCCGGCGAACGAACAACACAGAGTTTTTGAGCGCTTATTCCGTGCCCGCAATGTCAAATCCATTGATACCGAAGGGAGTGGATTGGGTCTATATATTTCTAAAATGATTTCCGGAGTTATTGGTGGCGAGCTGACATTTGTAAGTGACGAGAAAAATGGAACGGTGTTTACGTTGAGGTTGCTTGTTGTCTGAACCATGATTAAAAGGATTATAGGATTATCATGATTTATAAATCTTAATTTTTCTATAAATATCAGGAGCTCTTGATTAGTAATCAAGATAATCCTTTAATCATGAAAATCATGGTTCAGACAATGAAGCTATCAAAAACCAGAAGCCTTTCGGATTCATGGTTTTTGATCTGCTCTTTCTATACTCCGGGTTTTGTCCTCCCGCGTGAGCGAGATGGGTGATCATCTATCTGTGATCATGATTGCTCAATGACCTCAACTCATAATGAGTATGCGGAGGGGTAATCGGTATGACGGAATCATCAAATGTTCCGATCACCCAAATCCTCCTTACACCACCTAGAGTTTACCGCCCTCGCCTATGGTGGCGGGGTCCTCGGTGCTCCGAGGCGTTTCACGCCCCACCAAAGGGGCTCGTCTCTGTGGCACTATTCCTACTACGTCTTTACCTTATATCTGACGCAGCGACGGGTGTTACCCGCTAGGCATTCCGTTGGTGCCCGGATGTTCCTCTCCCGCATACGCGGGAGCGATCACCTGAAAGAGCAGACCACTATTATATGTCATTTCAAAGAAATCTTCAATATATTTGATGTTTTTCATCAATTAATTGATAATTGAGAACGGATAATTAATACTGGTATTTACTAATTCTCAATTACCAAGCCACCTTAGCTCAGTTGGTCAGAGCAACTCACTTGTAATGAGTAGGTCCGGGGTTCGAATCCCCGAGGTGGCTCCATTCTGGAATGACTTTCTCCAAAATGGATTTCCTTACAGAATTAAGGGGTTTATCTAGGGTTTTGTTCAGTTCTAGCGGGCTTATTACCGATGCCATGTGCTCTTTACCCGTAGCAAGGGTGGAAAATGGCTGTGTTAAGCGCAAACTTACCACTTTATCTTTCAGTTCTAGCGACTGCCCTATTCTGTGAAGAATAATCAGACGTTCTTTACAGGTTGCAACTGCGTATCGTTCGCAAAGTTTCTCCAAAAATATCAGACTGCTTATAAGTTCATCGCGCCATGTCTTTGTCGCGCTTCCGTAATCATCAATACGTTGTTTGCAATTTTTTAAATCATTTTCAAGGCTTTGCATTTTTCTGTCGAAGGTTTCCGTTGTAAGGGCATTGGGATTTACCAAGCGCATATCAATAAGAGTATCTATTTTCTTTTCGATTTCACTGTGTTCTTTATTAAGATTTTTAAGCTCTCTTTCTCTGCGCTTCTTTTTATCCGACTGCGACAATTTTAATTCATTAAGACCCCAGTCAATAAAAGACTGCGGTATATGAACTTTTTCAATGAAGGCATTTAATTGCTTGTTTACTTCATCTTCCGTCAATCGGCTTCCTTTGTGGCAATTGCGTGAGCAACGAAAGTAATAATAAATGCGTGAACAGTTTTCACTCTTGATGATTTTCTCCTTAACTTCAAAAACAATACTTCTTCCACATTCCCCGCATTTAATAAGTCCTGGATACGGATTTTCATGTTGATGGCTTCTCGGCCTCCCTCTGTCACCCAGAATAATCTGAGCTCGATCAAATTCATCTTTTGTAATCATTGGCTCATGTGCCCCCTGCCAAATCTGTTTATCCCACTCAAACTCTCCATAATAAAACATTGAAGAAAACATGTTATATAGAGTATTAAGCGCGATTGGTTTAATTGTTCCTTTCCTCCCGACCCTAACAGTAAGCCCCCACTTATTAAGAGCAATCTCGTGTATCTGCTTAACGGTATATGCTTTTGTAAGAAGCAAGTCCCAACACTCACGTGCTTTATCAAAACGCTCAAGGTCTTTATAAATCTGCTTCTCACCTTTTATGCCTCCGTAATCATTTAGATATCCAAAAGGCGCTGTGGTTGGTCGCCATCCCTGTTTTACTTTCTGCACCATTCCCCGTTTTACATCTTTGGCAAGGTCGAGTGAGAACTGGGTTGCCATTCCAAACTCAACACTCATCTGTATAACATTATCAGAAGGAATATACGTTTTTTCAGAAGTAATAATCGCTTTAATGATTTCCTGTTGGAGCATCCACTGTATGCGTCCTCCATCAATAGGATTTCGCGCAAGTCGGTTAAGCCTCCAGCATACTATTGCTTCCGCTTTTCCATCTTCAATAAGAGCAATTACTTCATTGAAGGACGAACGTCCAGGTTGCTTTGCCGATCTTTCCTCATCGTATTCTGCAACAATTTCATGCCCCTCACGCTCGGCACGTTTTCTGTTTTCATCTCGTTGTCCTTTAATTGAAAGTACCTGTTGGTCTTCTTTGTCTTTGGTACTTTTGCGGTTATAGATGATTACTTTCATAGTTAAGGTGGTTAAAAACCCAAAAGGGCGACCCTGGAACCCCAACATCGGTCGTAGGACTTAGTCGGCAGGATCGCCCTCTTGGGCGACTACATGAAAGACCTACGAGCTGTGATGTGGGGTTCGATATAATTATAGCACAGGTACAGGTAGGACAAGTGTGCTGAATTTAGGATTCGGTTCATATATCCATGTTTTACCATCGACATCCTTTTCACGGTGAAGAACCCCAAGATGTACCAGTTGATCAAGGTGGCGCTTCACAGTCTTGTAATTCTTCTTAAGAATGTCAGAGCCTTCCTTTGCTGTGATCTTTGACTCCTCATGGAAAACTGCAAGTGCTTCTGCTCTCTGTACTGGCATGGATGAGAGGGCTACACGTTTGATGGTAAGAAACTCCGGTTCACCTACTTCCTCTTTGCCACGCACTATTGCAAGCGATCTGCATAATGCTTTAAGTTGATGCAATGCTCGGAAGGGTTCTTCTTTTTGTATCTCTTCAATTTCTTCAAATGTTTTTATTTCTCCTTCCTCTGTTTCAAACTGCTGTGTTTTGGAGCGCACTTCACCTCTGGCACGTGCAACCAATTCGGCAAGAAGGTTAAGTTGTTTACGGATTACAGGATCAACGGGGCTTATATTTACGCCATTTTTTTTAATACCATCACATAGAGCCATAACATAGCCGGTTGCTATTTCAGATGCTTTTGTTACGCGTGTTTTAAAGTCGTCAGACCAAGCTATACCAAAACAATGTTCGCGTTGTTCATCTGTAAGCTCTGGAACTCTAATAGTAAGAAACCTTGCACCAACCATATTCATATATCGTTGTCGCAGATTTAGACCCATTGGAGTAACGCACCCAATATGTGAAAAGGTGGCTTCGTAGCGAATTGTACCTCTGGCACCACTATGTTTACTGAACGAGCCATCATAGATGCTTACAAGGTCACTTAGCAGTTGTTTTACAGTCTCCTCGGAGCGCCCAAAGAAGCTTGTGTAATCTTTGCATATAAAACAGCTACCATTGAGTTTCGGTAACAGGTCTTGTGGTTTCTCTTTCTTCCCTAATCCGCTTATAAATGGATTGGCAGTTAACACATCAATCATAACTGTATCAGGTGCTTTGGAGAGCAATGACACAAGTTGTGTTTTGTTTGATGAAGGATTGCCTACGAGCATTAACCATATCGGGTTTGTGCGTTCAATTTCTTTACTGATATAAACAGCAAGGATAACTTCTACTATGTCGTTATCAAGAAGCCCTATTGATTTGGTATGCTCCAATAAATCTTCCAGGAGGAGGGGTGGCTTTTTGCCACCCCCCATAGGAGTTTTTGTCCGAACGTCAGCCACTGGCGGGCTGTGTTTTTCGGGATCTTTTATTTGTGATTCAGACATTTTCTAAGTTCGTTAAGAGATAAAGTCTTATAGCGCTTAAAACGCGGTTTGGTGTATCCGCAATACGAATCTGTCCATGTGAGCTCTTTGTCGAGCACTAAAATTTCAAATTTATTGTCATAAGAGTTATAATTAGACATGATTTAACAGGGGAATAAGTAAAATTGAGTGTCTAGCTCGGTTCGCTTGTTTCCCCTACGTTAAGGAGGTTTTTCTGGGTCTAAAACGAATTGCATTACATCAAGTAGGCTCTCTCCATATTCCCTGGCCTGTTCATTTGTGAGCTTTTGCCCGAACTCCTTTTCCCAAAGTTCACCAAATGTGCCGGCAGATTTATCTGTCAGTCTTATCTTTGATTCCATAATAGAGATTTAAGGTGCTTATAGGAGGAGAGCAATTGTGAAGGAACTATGAGAATTTCTCTTCCACTTGCAAATGACATCAGGAGCTCTTCTGTTCCGTCTGTCCTTTCAAAACAAAATGCTTTCCTGTTTTCATTAATCTTTTCGATCCCAACAAGAGGAACGCCTGAGGCATATAAAAATGTCGCCTGAGGGAGATCTGATATTTGTAGAGTTTCATAAGTATGCATAAATTAATTGGGAATGTTGGCACGCCCAATTTTATTTATAAAAAGCAGAAACAAGTCCTGACTCAGACCTGACTCAGACCTGACCTACGGTAATATTGGCCATCTCATTAAGATATTCCTCATTAACTCTGCAACCCCCGCTTGTGGTGGGCTCTAGGAACTCACGCCCCTTCGGGCTCTTTCCAACCTTATTGTTAATTGTTCGCAATGCTTGTTTAAATGGATCAGCCTTGCCTCCAATTTGTATCTTTTGCTCCTTTAATCTGATGATTAGCTCTTCTTTTAGAACTATTCCCTCACGGTCAGGCAAGCTTATTAAGTCAATTAAATGTATTCCAAAGTTTTTTCTACGTTGTTTGGGATCAGTTAGCTGAACCCATTTACCACACACATGAATTCCAGCATTTTGACCATCGGCATAATATGCCCATGCTGGTTTAATGTTTTTTTGACAGTTATTTGACGGTATAGGATTATTGAATCTACTTTGAATCCAGTCCCTTAGCAACAAGAGGCCATTTTTAAAATTATGTGACATTGCTTCCCATTCATAAATTCTTTTCTCTTCTTCATGCCCAATTATCATTTCGTATTTTCTTGTATATTCATCATTAATATATCCAGGAATTTTACCTAAATTTGCACAAATTAAGGATTCCATCTCAAGAAGTTTAGCCATCCATCTTCTCCACTCAATATCTTTGTCAGATGGCATAGGCATCTGTCCCTCCAGAGTTTCTATCATTTTAAGATAATCATTTTCATTCATGCTCATAATGCCTCGATTCTACACTCTTTTTGCGCGTTGAGGCATAAACTCCCCCTAAACATTTTCTACACGTGTATGGGGCAAAATTGACGCTATACAGGGCTTCGTACGGCTTACCACAGTAGCTACAGAGGAAATAGTACCTGTATCCGTTTTTGAGGTTGGTTAGCTTGCCTATAACTCGCAATATTTGTGATCCGGCTCCCAGAGTCACCTCCAGTGAATTCTTTGGAATTGCCACTTTTACATCACGAATATGCAATTTCTCACACTGTTCAATTAGAGGCTTTCTCATTTTTTTTAGATAGAATGGAATCCTGATTAATCTGCATGTTCTGAGCAACTATGGCATTCTTTGCTTTAACATGGATTGGTGGAGACGAGAGATTACGAAGTGCTTGTGAGAGACGGATTATTTGATCATTAGCCATCTCAATTCCTTTACGTGTTTCCTGCATCAACTTGATGGATTTTTCGTCGTGAGAGTAGGAGAGGTGCGTATCTTCACCGCTCATATCAATCTTGTATTTCGTAAATTGAAACATCCTTTCGTAGGATGCGACCATACTCCAAGCTGATACTAAGCGATCAATCAGTAAGCGTTTGATGGGTGTAGAATTACCAAACTCAGTAGTGAGATCGCCTTGCAATCGTATTGTTGCGAGTCGCAAATCAGCATCAGTGTTTATGGGAGCAAGACCCCACTTCTTCACAACGTAGAAAGCAACAAATTTGTCTTTGATTGAATGATATTCCTCCTCTTCCAGCTTCGTACGCTTCTTATCACGAAGTTTCCAATAAGCCTCCTCCACCATCCGATCCTGATAGTCCCCATCAGACTCTTTGAGTTTCTTTGGTTGTTCTTTTTTGATGATTTCGAGCATTTTAGTCATGCTCAAATTTTATCTAAATCCTTAGGAGTAGGTTGTCATGGACATAAAGTCCTAGTTAAAGATATGATTGTCCCTATGAAAGAAGAAGAACATTCTACCAAGGCTGGAATAGTATCCGAACTTCTCGATGGAATTATAGGGTGGATTCTAATTATTGCCATAATATGGGTAGAATTCGGTGGGATTTATCATTCTTTTAGTAAACACGGTATTACGAACGGGATAATTGCAACTGCTGTGCCTCCTGTGTCTTGGTATAGATCAATCGAATTTTTCTTTCATAAAGACAAATTACCTCTTCCAATTGAGTATACTGAAGATAGAGATAATTTCCTTGAATCACTCAAATTATTAAGGGAAGCAGCAGAACTATCTCAGCCACCCAACAAATCTGATATTGCCTTTGGTATTCCAATAGATCAAGAACAACAAATATTCTCAATGATTGAAGAGGGCATAGAGCTAAGCAATAATGTAGGCGATGATTTTCTTGTTTTTGCTCATCCTGAACTAAAGAGATATTACAAAGATATTTTAATACGTGGTAATGAATTGTACTTTGAAGGAGCCCAAAATTCTTACAAGGACACCGGAGTATTAAAACAGATCACAGGAAATAAACTTGTAATTGAGTGGATAGATTGGTGGAATGCAAACAATAGAAAAATCGGAAATAGAATTTTTGATTAATTTGCATTGCATTGGATTGGTTTACTGTCATGGACATAAAGTCCTAGGAGGAATAGGATTGTCTTATGAGCCTAGAAGGATTACCAGTTGTATTTGTATCTGCTTTTGTTGTCGTATCTTTTGTATATGCATTTTTATCTGCATTTACCACTGTATTTTATCGAAATAAATATCCCGAAAATTTAAGTAGAATAGAATCCGAAATACTGCAAGGAAGAGCAGGTATTGGAAAGAGGTTCGCATACTTCTTCTTCGGATTACTTTGTTCCTTCATGGCTCCACCAATTTATATTATTGCTGGATTGGTGACATTAATTGCATATCTAGCACATATAGTAATCGTATAATTTAGAAGCCACATTCCATCCAGTTTAAAATTCTCACACGTAGCATACGATAACGTTGTCATGGACATAAAGTTCTAGGTCAACCATCCCAGAATTCCCGAAAGAATTGCTCATTTCTTTCTTTTACCATTGGATTAAACTTCCTGTTATTTTCTCTTATTTTCCACAAATACGACTCTTTATAATTTGAAGCAATATAATCTGAAAGATCATCTATGTTTTGGCATTCAAACAATATTGATTCAATAATCTTTTCACTACAGTAATCAAAAGGTGGTTTAGTAATTAATATGAGTTTCAAGTAGTCAGCAGTCGGCTTATCTGGCCTTTGCTTTTTTGCTTTATTGTAAAGACTCATACATGTCTTCTTAGGATCGAAAATTTTGGAGAATAGTCCCATTCAATACAAGTATATCTACACATAGGAGTTCTTGTCTAATGGACACAAAGTCCTATAAGATAAATAATGTTTACCAAGATGTTGAAATTAGGGATTAGTAAACGGCTACTAACCTATGCTGGAAGCAATACAAGTCTGATTGTTGCCATTTGCACTATTGTAACTATGTTTGTTGTTACTGCACATATGAGAAGTAATTTTAATTCTAGGGATGGCGCGCTAAATACAGCATTAAGCAAAAATGGAGGTGTCCCTGTAGAAAATGCTGAGCTATATCATAAAATTGATGTGGATAGGGGGAATTCCTTATACAGAAAAATATGGACTTACGATGCATTGATTCTTGTGAGCGGAGTATTACTTATTAGTGTGGCAAGAAGGCGGGAGACAAAAATAGATTAATAATTGCAACAAGCCTATCTGTCTTAATACTCATAAATTCCACTACCACGTGTATTTCCTTCGTTATACATATCAATATAATCTTCTTCGGTATATTTAATGTTGCTTTTAGGTGGCACGACATAAGTATTTACACTTTTTTCTGGACGACCAACGAGGCCAAAAATATTTAAGAGCGTCCCAATAACTATCACAACAATAAGCCAAACCAATAAGCCTTTGCCTATACTTTTCTCCATGTGAGACAGTATATCAAAATAATATCTCATAGACAGAAAGCACTAGGAACGAATAGAATACATTGCATGAAAAAACTGGTAACAATCTTGAGCTTATTGATCTTAACTGCTTGCGGAAGCAGTGGCGGTTATTCTGATAATGAGTACGAGGAAGATGGCTACACTGGAAATCCTTATTCAGAAGGCACTGGGCATTATGCAGGATTTGAATGGGCAGAAAGAACCGGTGGTAACTGTAATGGAAATTCGCAATCCTTTAATGAAGGATGTGAGGAATATTATCAACAAATTGGAGAATGAAAAAAATGATCGCATGCCTGGCTTTGGTTGTTCTTCTAAGTGGTTGTTACAGCGAAGAAGATATTACTGATGCAGAAGATTCAATTTTAGATCAAGTTAGGGATCTTGTGTATAACTGCGAACAAGATCTTAGCTATGACGGCGTGTTAATGGATGAAGGATGCCTAGAAGACGAATTCTACTATGATGGCGATATTTCCAATTGTGAAACCACACCAAGCTTTATGATAGTAGATGGTGACTGCATTTTAGGTGGACTATAGGACACTCTATTTATGTGTAGAACGCTTTACGTGGCTAATACAAGGGAGTATAAATTATGCAATATGAGTAAGTTTTTCATTGCCACATTTGCAGTCGCTACAATTTTGGCAGGGAATATGGTACTTCCTAACAATTTGCAGCCAATTGAATTTGTTCAAAAAGTAGAAGCGGCAGTAAGAGTAAAAGGATATTACCGCAAGAATGGAACATATGTAGCTCCTCACTATCGTTCAAGTCCTGACAGTAGCCCGTACAACAACTATAATTATCCTGGTAATACAAATCCGTACACTGGTAAAACAGCCACAGGAAACCCTGACACTTATCTAAAGAATTACATAAAGAGTACTTATACTATTCCCTCTTACAATTATACTTTGCCATCTTCTAGGACTACTACATCCTCTTACAGCTTACCTTCATATTTATTATCTCCATCATCTACTAACAATACTAATGTTTCAGTCCCAGCAAATGCCCGTCTAAATATTTTTGGCGATGGTTATATCTGCAATCATGGTTACAAAAAAAACTACTCGAATGGTAAATGTGAGAAAGTATTTGTTCCTCTAAATGCTAGATTAAGTGTCTTTGGGGATGATTATATATGCAATAGTGGCTATAAGAAGAATTATTCGACAAGTGTTTGTGAAAAGGTATATATCCCAGCAAATGCTCATCTTAGTGTTTTCGGAGATGATTATTGGTGTGACAGCGGATTCAAAAAAAATTACTCGACTGGCAAATGTGAAAAAATCTATATACCACCTAATGCACATTTCAGTATATTTGGAGATGATTTCTTTTGTAACATTGGATATCAAAAGAATTACTCAACAAACACATGTTCGCCAATCAAATAGGAATATATAGGCCAATAGAAACTTTTGCACTTTTTGTGATATTGGTAAGCATTCCGTCAATAACTTTAGCCCACCCAGGACGTACAGATAGCTCCGGTTGCCATACTTGTAGAACCAATTGTGAGCAATGGGGTCTGAGTTATGGCGAATATCATTGTCACAGAGCAAAAAGTGTACCACAGCCTGAGCCTCCAATACGCAGTCACAGAGGTTTCCCAACAGGATACACAGAGCCTGCTCCTGATTATGCAAATTCTAAGCCACAATGCCCTGCAAATTCATCCTTGGTTGGTGCAACATGCTTTTGTAACACAGGATATGCCAAATTTAATAGTTCTTGTATTAAGATACCAACCAATGCTCACGCAGTCACAAGTGGGGCAGATGCATGGGAATGTGACGGTGGCTATACAGAAAAAGGCAATAACTGTGTACCAGAGCCCGTCCTAGTCGTAAGCCCATCAACATCATCAAGTTCCTCCTCACAGTCTTCATCTGCAAGTATTATGAAACAAACTTCTGTTTCAGAAGATAATGTAACCAGTCAATCACCTCTTCCGAATTCTATCCCATTATCCGAATCAAAAAGAGGTTTATGGAATCGTATTTGGTCATTTCTCTTCGGCTCATGAAGTATCTATATATTGCTATTATCGGTTTACTTACTAGCTTCTATATAAATAATATTCCACAAACTTTAGCATTTGGCGAATGTGATCAGTACGGAGTGATGGCTAAATATAATTACGATGGTACTTGTAGCTGTACATATGGTTGGAAATTTGACAATACACCTTTTGGCAAACGATGCGTAAGCACTTATGATTATTGCAGAAATAGAATGGGAGTAATGGCTACATATGATAGTTTATATGACAAATGTGAATGCTTGGCTGGATATGTTTTAAAAAGAGATATGTTTGGTGATTTGTCGTGTATGAGCGGCGAAGGCGCATGTCATGATCAATTGGGTATACATTCCAGTTATCAATCGTTCAATGACAAATGTGTCTGTGATTACGGTTATTCCATTGTAAATGGGAAATGCGTTGATCTCGATCAGCAATGTTGGAATCAATTGGGGTATGATTCAAGTTATAATGTGCTTTATGACACATGTGAGTGCAACTCTGGTTATATTATTGATGGAGGTCAATGTAAAAATGCGGATATAGTATGCAGAAATGAGCATGGATATTATTCATCTTATAATTCTTTAATCAAAAAATGTGAATGTGATGATGACTACACTCTAGATGAGTATGGGGAATGCGTTGAAAAACAACATAATGTTTATTTTCGAGTGATTGAACTGGATGATGATAACAACGAAGCAATTATAAAAAGTGACTATGATGGTTCTTATTATCACGTAAGTTATGGTTTAGGTTGCCTTTCATTCTGGAGATACGAGGACAAACAAATTGTTGTAAATCTGGGAACGGATTATTCATTGGATACCTGGGATAAGATTGTCCTTCAAGATAATAATCAGACGTGCAACATTGTCACAAAAGAAAGAGTGTACTCAGGCTTTTCTTTAAAAGAAGAAGATGAAGAATTGGCAGAAGAAGAGGAGGAAGAGGAAATCATAAACAATTATTATGTTCCGACTCCCACACAAAATTTTGAGGAAGTAACAGTCCCTGCTCCTATACCAAGTTGCCCACCAAATTCCACTCTCATTGGAGACACTTGTACATGCAATGAGGATTATACTTCCTTCAATGATGCTTGTTTCAAGATGCCGGCTAATGCCCACGCAGTCATAAGTACAACAGATGCTTGGGAATGTGATGATGGGTTCATCGAAGAGGAAAACGGTTGTATCCCCGAGCCAGTCAGTGCTCCAACTGTTACAAGCTCTTCCTCTAAATCAGAATCATCAATACACTCATTAGAAAATGAATCGGATTCATTGATTGTAAAAGCTAGTCCTAAACCTGAGAAAAAATGGGGCTGGGATCGTTTTTGGTCGTTGTTCTTTAAATAGACATAAACTCCTAGAAGATAGTAAACTAGACGCATGGCAACATTGCTTCTTAAAAGTTTGGTAACAGGCTACATATTGGTTTATGGCTTTTTATTTGTAGTATTTGCAAGAGATGTCGATAGTGGTAATTTTATCTTTTCCTTTTTAATGCCTATAGTTGTATGGCCAGCTACTCTAATTGTTTCGGCTCTAGCTCTTTTAGTTTTTTTGGCAATTAAAGAAAACAAATAGAACCATTGTTTCTCATGGACACAAACTCCTAGCATAGTTAAACTCACATGCTTTGAACATATGGACAATAGCTCCCAGAGAGACGATACTTGTCAGTGCATGCAAAAGAATCCATGGATTATTATTGGCTTAGTCGTAATTGGTTTTGTTTACATTATATTGACCTCAAGTAATAGTGGCTATAAATCAGGTCTTGATGAGGGATACGCAGATGGATATGACGATGGGTATAATGAATGCTATATAATGATTGATGATATTTGTGGTGGTGGTGCTACATGTGCTGATTACTACTAAGAAATATAAAAGCAACAATAACCATTGTGTTGCTCTTCTCTATTAATTTCTATGGACACAAACTCCTAGCAACACCCCGCCATCACAGTCCTAGCTTCCTCCAGTAGGGAGCTCCAACCTGCGCAGCAGGTTGGCTCTTTGGTCGAGTCCTGTTGCTTCGGTTGGCAGGCCACGTCACTTGCGAGCATCACTATTGAGTGATTGTGGCAGGTCACTTCAAAATAGATTAATTTATTACATTACCCAAACAAATTCTCATGATTATTCGTTGCATGAAATGTGATAGTTTCATTGTTATTGTTATCAACTCCAAGTTCATATAAAAGAATCCAGTCCCCTTCCACATGACAATCACGCAAATATTTCCATTTGCCATGTAATTGATGATCATTGAATTCAGATGGAAGAGTTTTCTTTTGGATTAGTCTCAGCATTATCGCTTTAAGCTTTTCAATATCTTTTCCGGATTTTTTAATTCTTTTGTAATCTCTTCTGAATCTTTTTGTACTCTTTGGGATTCTCATAATCAGAGTTTATCCAGATGATCGAAAAATTCATCCTTATTTTTAGAGATTTTTACACCTTTCCCCTTCGAGGCATCTTCCAAGTCCTTTTGAAGTTTAATATTCGGAACTTCATCCAACCTGACCGGAGAAGGAGAAAAAGGCAAACCGCGGGATCTTTTAATCTCCATATAAAACAGAATGATTGCCTGCGATGGTTTGATTCCTTGCGTCTTTAGGATTGTTTCAGCATCCTTTTGCAACTTTGGATCTATACGTTGCTGGATTCGACCTGATGACATAGCTAATATTGGGATAAGGCAAATGTACTACTATAGTACTATCTTTGTCATTTGAAATCAATAGTATTTTCACAGGGCTATTATATGTGTGATTTCCAATAAGCCATTCAAAGTAGTAAGTAAGGAGCTTAAATTCTATCGAAAAAAAGGCATTCCTATTCCTCATGTTCACGCGGATGATAGATTTACGGAAAGAGTTAAGATGAGCAATAAACAAAAACTTTTTATCGTAATTGTGACAAATGTGGTAAGGATATGGAGACAACATATGCTCCCAACCGCCCTGAAAAAGTTTACTGCGAAGACTGCTACCTCAAAGAGGTCTATTAAACTCATGTATACAAACTCCTAGCAGGACATAGTCATCCCAGTCCGATCCTGCTCACTGTAATCAGTTCTTGCTTCCCCCATAATGCAAAAATAAAGCTTTATAAAGCTTGCATATTTTGCTATACTATATAAAGTTACAATTATTCATGAATATCCCCCAAAAACTTCGGCTTCTTATGCAGATCACCGGGCTTACGCAAACTAAACTTGCTCAGGAGCTTGGGGTGTCATTCGTGTCTCTAAACAGATGGCTTAATAATAAAGCAGTCCCGCGTGCCGGGATGCAGAAGCGCATCGATGCCTTATGCTTAAAATATGCAGAAATCAAAGATATCCCCGATAAACCGCTTGATGCCAAGATGGCAATTCTTTGGTTGAAGAAAAAACAGAATAAAAATTTACTAAATATGATACTCAAATATCCGGATATTCATGATCAATTTGTTCTGGTTCTAACATATACTTCCAATACTATTGAGGGCAGCACTCTTACCAAAGAAGAAACCGCCGCAGTACTTTTTGATAACGTCACGCTTCCAAACAGAACACTTGTTGAACAAATGGAAGCAAAAAATCACCAGGCAGCGCTACGTTTTTTGTTTAAATATTTGCAGAACAACAGAAAGATTAATGAAGGTCTAATACTTAAATTACATAGTATCCTCATGAACGGGATTCGGGATGATGCAGGAATATATCGGTCTCATGCAGTGAGAATCGTAGGAGCCAATGTGCCGACTGCAAATTATTTAAAAGTACCGACTCTTATGAAGAAGTTTGTGAACGAAGCATGCCGCTCCAAGAAAAAGACCATGGAATATATTGCAAAAACACATGCCCAATTTGAACAGATCCATCCTTTTTCCGATGGCAACGGTCGCATTGGACGTCTGATAATGCATGCAATGCTTCTGTGTGCAGGGCTTCCTCCTGCTGTAATCGACCTTAAAAAGAAACGCAGATATTATGCCGCATTACAGAAAGCCCAGCTTGAAAGTGATATACCTCCTTTGGAGGAATTCCTATGTGATAGCGTACTGGAAGGGTCTAAGATTTTAGAAAGATCATAAAGCTTCAACTTCGCTCACCGCAGGCAGTCATAACTTCCTCCACGAGGGAGCTCCAACCTTCGCAGCAGGTTGCCGACCGAAGCTAGCTCGCAGGTGAGCTTAGGTTGGCTTTTCGACGAAGTCCTGCTGCTTCGGTTGGCAGGCCATTTTAAGATTCCAGAGGCCAGATTCGCAAACAGATTATAAGATTTTAAGATTCCAAATATCGCCATTTGTGGGAATTGGAACCTGAGATCTTGGAATCCCCCTGTGAATCTGGAATTTGTGAATCCGGAATCTTTTTGTGAATCTCTCTGTGAATCTGGCCCCTGGAATCTGGAATCTTTTATCTGTTTTCCCTAAGCAGTTCATCCATCTCCCCTCTTTTCCCCCTATACCCCTCATCCAACTCCAGCACCTTCGCATAAGTCTCCCGTGCCTTATCTTCATCACCTGATTGTAAATATGCTCTTGCCATCTGCCAAAGAGCCGGAACGTAATACGGATCAATATCAATCACATCTTGATACTTCTCTATTGCCTTTCCCATATCCCCTTTCATGAACAGAATTCCGGCAAGATTAAAATGTGCGTCCGGCAAATTGGGATTTGCTTCAATTGCCTTGGAAGAATATTCCCACGCCAGATCATAGTCTCCGGTTCTGCCATACACTGCCCCCAAGCTTGCAAGTGCGTCCGGGAAGTTGGGATCAATTTTAAGTGCTTGTTCAAAAAGATCACGAGCGAGGTCCAGTTCACCATTTCTGAGGTGAGTATTACCTACGTTATTGAGTGCGGAGGGAGAAGAAGGATTGTTCTTAAGAACATTATTAAATAATGCTTCGGAGTTTGCCCATACGCTGTTTTGTCTGATTGTTATTGGGATCAGGCACACTGCAAGTACCGTTAAGGCGATTGCGACTTTTTTTGGTTTGTTAATTATTGCGATCATCGATGCAAAAGCAATCACGAATCCAATTGAAGGTATGTATGCATAACGGTCAGCTCCAATGGAAATGCCATCTCCTCTCATGTATGCCAAAAAGCTTGGTGCAAGTGTGACTATAAACATCAGTGATCCAAAAACAATGGCTTTGTTCTTCCTTAGTTTCCAGATTGCTAGAGCAATAATTGCGATCGAGATGATCGAAAGGTAGATAGTGGGGTTACTAAGAGCAATGGGGTCAGGAGCAGGATAAATTGCTGAATAATTTAAGGGGATCAATAGTTTTTGGATATAGAAGGTTGTGCTTGCAAAGGTCAATAGGATTACTTGGAAAAATGAAAGTTCTCCAATTACATCAAATTTTCCTGCGAGGGCGAGGAGGGCAAATATGAGAGCGGGTACGAGGTAATAGATATTCTTACGTGTAAAATCCCAAATCCCAAATCCCAAATCCCAGAAAGATTCCAAAATACCAAGATTTAAAGGTCCAAACCTATTTAAAATTTTGTTTTTAGGAATTTTTGAGCTTATTTGCGAATTTGGGATTTGGGATTTGGGATTTAAAACCAACGAATCATAAGCCAAAAGCAAAATCGGAAGAACTATTGCAGTAACCTTCGCCCCCATCGCCAGAACATAAAAAATAATACTCAAGATTAACCACTT
>Ga0180007_10003212_pt1 | contig 18466 bp, 14 predicted proteins | sample MM_PC_MetaG_FD_121122 | JGI IMG/M metagenome (GOLD analysis project Ga0180007, IMG submission 121122) | Groundwater microbial communities from the Aspo Hard Rock Laboratory (HRL) deep subsurface site, Sweden - MM_PC_MetaG | ecosystem: Environmental > Aquatic > Deep subsurface > Groundwater... | reverse complement strand
CCCCCTCTTGTAACTGGCTCGCCAAAACCGACGCCACGCTACTCAAGGGCATTTGCTCATGATGGTCAATTTTCGGTGATCACAACCTCCTTTGCCTGGTCAATTTTCGGTTATCAAAACCAAGGTGGACAGGGTCGCGCCGTACAGCCATTTCGAAAACCGCAGAAATCCCGCATAGACGTCCTGATCCGGCCACAGCAGGCGCACGCTGCCACTAAAATTACCGCTGTTGTAGAGCAGGTCCCAGAACCGGGCCATGCGCTTCAAGTCCTGCATGGCGTTGAAATCAATCAGGTCGTTGGCCAGGATTTCGTACGGGGGATAGGGCAGATAGGTCATCCCGTGTACGGCATCGTGTCTGTTCAGGGTGGTGCCGGACAGTTTTTTCAGGACGCCCAGCTGGATTTCCCCCTTGGTCAGGCCCGCCAGCCGATTCAGGTTGCGGCCAAAGCTGTCCGCGCTTTCCCCTGGCAGCCCGATGATCAGGTCCACATGCAGATGGGCATTGGTCTCTTCTTCCAAAAAGCGCAGGTTGGCCGTGATCTTGTCCATGTCCAGCCGCCGGTGAATGGACTCGGCCACATCCGCATTCAAGGTCTGGATGCCGACTTCCAGTTGCAGGGTGCCCGGAGGAAACTGGGCAAGCTTCTCCCGCAATTCAAAAGGAAAATGTTCGGGCACAACTTCAAAATGGACCAGAAACGGCGGTTCCCGCTGCAGGAAAAAATCCAGAATCGGGCCGACCCGCTGCATGCTCAGGTTGAAAGTCCGGTCGATGAACTTGAAGTTGCGCGCTCCCCGCTCCCAGAGCGTGGCCAGTTCGCGCAGAAAGCGGTCCAGATCGAAATAGCGGACCTGCCTGTCGATGGAGGACAGGCAGAATTCGCAGGAAAAAGGGCAGCCCCTGGACGCTTCCACATAAATGACCCGGTGGGCGACGTCCTCGTCGGTGTACAAGGCGTACGGCATGACCAGATTGTCCGGATCTGGCGGGCTGGCCGTGATGATCCGGGGCAACCCGGCGCTGCCTGTCAGATAGGCGCAGCAGAGCTGATGGAATCGCTCTTCGCCTTCTCTGCAGATCACGTGGTCGGCCAGGGAAAAATCGAGCCGGTGCGGAAAATGGCTGACCTCCGGCCCGCCAAGGACAAGCAGAACCTCAGGCGCAAGGGATTTGAGAATGCGCACCAGCTGTTCGCATTCCTTCCCGTTCCAGATATAGACGCCAAGGCCAATGATTTTGGGACGATGCGCCAGGATTTTTTCTGCAACATCAAGCAGCTGATCCGAAATGACGAATTCCTGGATAACGGCTAGGTGCCGCAGGTCATGCAGATTGGCATGCAGGTAGCGCAGACCTATGCTGGGGTGGATATACCGGGCATTCAGGGTGGTGAGAACAATATCGTGCATAGGTGGATGCCTGAGTTTGCGAAATGTTGTCGCGAATTCCAGGGTGGTGCTTGTCTGTCCCTCCACGTCCTGGGCGATGCGGTCACGTTCTCACTGACTTTTTTGAATATCTCCAGTCAAGCCAATGGAGGGGGGCGACATGAGCGAGTGAGACCGCGCCGCCAGCATGCGAACCATCACGTCATCGTGATCCAAAAATCGAAAAGAACGTCATATGTGTTTTTTATAACATGTTGAAAATATTGATTGAAATGTTATTGAGCCATCATCTCTGCACCCACTACCCATTTTGTGAAGCGGGAGTTCAAGGGGGCAGGAACATGAAACCATGGAGGTTTTGATGGCTACGTTTTCACGGCGAGGGTTTATGAAAATCACGGGGGCGGGCGTCGCGGCCATGTCCCTGGGACAACTGGGGTTCGATCTGAAGCCGGCCTACGCCTACGCGAAGGCCCTGAAGATCGAGGGAGCCAAGGAGGTCATCTCGACCTGCGCCTTTTGCTCCTGCGGATGTGAGATCATCATGCACATCAAGGACGGGAAGATTGTCAGCTCCGAGGGCAATCCCGACTATCCGATCAGCGAAGGCGCCCTGTGCGCCAAGGGCGCGGCGTATTACGCCATGCACGTCAGCGACCACCGCGTGTTGAAGCCCAGGTATCGCGCCCCCGGCGCCGACAAGTGGGAAGAGAAGGATTGGGACTGGGTGCTGGACCGCATCGCGCACAAGATCAAGGATACCCGCGACAAGGATTTTGTTTTCAAGAACGACAAGGGACAGACCGTCAACCGCTGGGAATCCTACTTCCAGCTCGGCACTTCCCAGATGGACAACGAAGAGTGCGCGCTGGCGCACCAGATGTGTCGCGCCCTGGGCGGCGTGCACATGGACCATCAGGCCCGGGTCTGACACAGCCCCACTGTAGCGGCTCTGGGAGAGTCGTTTGGACGCGGTGCGATGACCCAGCATTGGATTGATATCAAAAACGCCAATGCCATTCTTATCATGGGCAGCAATGCTGCCGAACATCACCCCATTTCCTTCAAATGGGTGCTTAAAGCCAAGGACAAGGGCGCCAAGGTGATCCACGTGGATCCCAAGTTTTCGCGTACCTCGGCCCGCAGCAGCTTTCATGTTCCGCTCCGCAGCGGAACCGACATCGCCTTCCTGGGCGGTATGGTGAAGTATATCCTGGAGAATGACCTCATTCAGAAGGAATACGTTGCCGAGTACACCAACGCTTCCTTCCTTCTCGGCGACGATTACAAGTTCGAGGACGGCATGTTCTCCGGTTTCGACCCGGCCACGGGTACGTACGACCGCAAGAAGTGGGCCTTCGCCAAGGACGAAAACGGCATCTCCAAGCGCGACAAGACCCTCAAGGATCCGCGTTGCGTATTCCAGCAGCTGAAAAAACACTATGAACGGTACAATCTCGACACGGTCTCTTCCGTGACGGGCGTGTCCAAAGCCAACCTGCTCGCGGTGTACGAGGCCTATACGGCCACGGGCAAGCCCGACAAGGCCGGCACCATCATGTACGCCCTTGGTTGGACCCAGCACTCCGTCGGCTGCCAGAATATCCGGCTCGGTGCCATGATCCAGCTGCTCCTGGGCAACATCGGCGTGGCCGGCGGCGGCGTCAACGCCCTGCGCGGCGAGCCCAACGTCCAGGGCTCCACGGACCATGCCATCCTGTGGCACATCCTGCCCGGCTACCACGCCGTGCCGACGACCACCTGGGCCAAGCTCGAGGACTACCTCAAAGCCACGACTCCCAAGACCAACGATCCCAAGAGCGTGAACTGGTGGGGCAACCGTCCCAAATATGTCGTCAGCCTGCTCAAGGGCTGGTTCGGCGACAGCGCCACAGCCGAAAACGAGTTCGGATACCAGCTGCTGCCCAAGTGCGATGCAGGCGTGGACTATTCGACCATGTTCATGTTCGATCGCATGTACCAGGGCAAGATGAAAGGCGGCATGATCTTTGGTCACAACCCGTGCATCAGCATGCCCAACACGCACAAAATCCGTGCGGCCATGCAGACGCTCGACTGGCTGGTGATGGGCGAGGTCCACGACACCGAGACTTCGTCCTTTTGGCGTCAGCCCGGTCTCGACCCGAAAAAGATCAAGACCGAGGTCTTCATGCTGCCTTCCTGTCAGCGCGGCGAGAAGGACGGCACGACCTCCAATTCCGGCCGTTGGCATCAGTGGCACCACAAAGGCTACGAGCCCCTGGGCGAGAGCAAGTCCATGGGCTGGATGCTGGTGGAGATCTTTAAACGCGTGCAGGTACTCTACGCCAAGGACAAAGGCACCTTCGCCGAAGGCGTCCTGAGCCACTGGTGGCCCGAGAAGTACGATGCCGAGCAGATGTCCGCGCTGATCAACGGCGTTTTCACCCGCGACACGACCATCAAGGACAAGACCTACAAGAAAGGCGATCATGTGCCCGGTTTCGCGGCCCTGCAGGCCGACGGCTCCACCACCAGCCTTAACTGGCTGTATTGCGGCGCCTATCCCGAGGCAGGCAAGAACCTGACCAAGCGTCGCGAGCTGACCCAGACGCCCATGCAGGCCAAGCTGGGCCTGTTCCCGAACTATACCTGGGCGTGGCCCATGAATCGCCGTCTCCTGTACAACCGCGCCTCCGTGGATCCGCAGGGCAAGCCTTTCAACCCCGAACTGCCGGTCATCCTGTGGGAAGGCGGCAAGTGGGTCGGCGATGTTCCGGACGGCGGAGCGCCGCCCATGGCCGAAGAGAAGGGCACCTATCCCTTCATCATGCAGGCCGAAGGGCATGGTCAGATCTTCGGACCTGGCCGCGTGGACGGCCCGTTCCCGGAACACTACGAACCTGCGGAAACCCCGCTGGCCAAAAACCCCTTCTCCAAGCAGATGAGCAACCCCTGCATGAAGGTGGCAAAGGCTGATGTGGATCTGCTGGCCAAGAACGCTGATCCGAAGTATCCTATTGTGCTGACCACCTACAGCCTGACGGAGCACTGGTGCGGCGGCGGCGACACCCGCAACACACCGTATCTGCTCGAGGCTGAACCGCAGCAGTATGTGGAGATGAGCCATGAACTGGCCGCCGAAAAGGGCATCAAGAACGGCGACCCGGTGATCGTTGAGAGCATCCGCGGCAAGGTTGAGGCCATCGCCATGGTCACGGTGCGCATCGTGCCGTTCCAGGTGGAGGGCAAGACCGTGCATCTCATCGGCATGCCCTTCTGCTTTGGCTGGACAACACCCGGTTGCGGCGACGCCACCAACCGTCTTACCCCGTCCGTGGGCGATCCGAACACCACCATTCCGGAGTACAAGGCGTGTCTGGTGAATATCCGCAAGGCCGACAAGGTCACGGAACTGGCCATTTAAGCAGGGAGGAACATCATGGCGAAGAGCATCTTCATCGATACCACCCGCTGCACGGCTTGCCGTGGCTGTCAGGTGGCGTGCAAGCAGTGGCATGACCATGAGGCCGTGCCCACAAAACAGACCGGCACTCATCAGAATCCGCCGGATCTGAATCCCAACAACTTCAAACTGGTCCGTTTCTCGGAACACCGGATCGAAGGCCGTGTGGAATGGCTCTTCTTCCCGGAGCAGTGCCGCCACTGCGTGCAGCCCGGTTGCAAGGCCGCGGCTGATGCGTATGTGGATGGAGCCATCATCATCGACGAAGCCACCGGCATCGTCATCTGCACCGAGAAGACCAAGGATCTGACCAAGGAGCAGTGCAACGAAATTATCGAGGCCTGCCCCTACAATGTCCCGCGCCGCAACGACAAGACCGGCATGCTGACCAAGTGCGACATGTGCATCGATCGCGTGCAGGCCGGGCTTGTCCCCATGTGCGTCAAGACCTGCTGCACCGGGACCATGAACTTCGGCAATCGCGCCGATATGCTCAAGCTGGCCGAGGAAAGCCTGGCCAGGGTCAAGAAGGATTATCCCAAGTCGGAACTGCTGGACATGGAAGACCTTTCGGTCATCTATCTGGTCAGCCAGACGCGTGAGATGTACCATCAGTATGCCCGACGCGAACTGAAGCCCTTGAACCGGGCCGACTTCCTCGCGGGCTTGACCAGACCCTTGCGTAACATTCTGGGCTGATTCATTCACAAACACGGCCCGCCGGGAATGCCCGGCGGGCCTCTTCACAAGGAGCAGACATGCCGTCTTCGGAAATTCAATCCAGGCAAACCCTTCTGAACGAAATGGCCGGCAGGCGCGTTCCGTTTCGCGAAATAATCGAGCGATTCGGAATGCTGCTGGATGGTCAGATGGCGGCGCGGGAGGAATTGCCCGTCGTAAATTCGGCGAAGTGTGCATACGAAGAGGAGCGGTTTCTGGGAGGAGAGCCCTTGGTGGCTTTCGTTGATCCTGAAGAGTTTGGCCCTTCGCTGCAGCAGGCTGCGTCGAAATTGTGGCCCCTCCTTGGCCTGGTTTTCCCCACGCTGCATGACGCGCTGGGAGGGATCGAAAAACGTCTCGCTGAGGACCGGAATTGGCTGAGCCTTTGTCTGCGCGCGGTTGTCCATGGCCACGAGGATGCGCTGACGCAGGCTGCTGCGCTGGCGTGCGTGAGTCCCGATTTTCTGCTCATGGCCTTGCACACGGCGTATGGGCCATGCATCACGGTGCAAAAGGCGGCCCTCTTGTCTCTGGCACCCGCCGATCTCTGGCGCAAGCCTCATTGCCCGGTCTGCGGCTCCGCCCCGGATCTGGCCACGCTGGAGTGTCATTCGGGTCAGACTGATTTTCTGATCTCCAAAAGCGGCGAGTTGTGGCATCATTGTTCCACATGTAGTCATCATTGGCGTTTCATGCGCCTGGAATGTCCGGGTTGCGGCAATCAGGACCATAAAACCTTGGTTCGCTTTTCCCTGCCGGATTCGCCCCGCGAACACATCTACGCCTGCGATAAATGCCGACACTATCTTCCGTGTCTGGACCTGATTGAAAGTTTCGACAAGGTCGACCTGGACCTGGCCGCGCTTGGCCTTGTGCATCTGGATGCCGTAGCCCAGAGCAGAGGCTACACCCCCCTGTCCCCGGCCCCCTGGACCGCCTTGGGGCTTACGGAGAAACAGGCCAAGGCCTCATGATTGTCTGATCTTCACCCTCCTCCACGGTGATGGGCCGCTGGCGGACCGGGCGGGTCCGCTGGCGGCCGTTTTTTATGCGGCAGGCCGGGGTACGAAGGAGCAGAGCGCTTGCGCCAGGACGGGAATCAGATCCTCATTTCGTGAATTGTAGCGCAGCTCGCATTCCTTCAGATAGAGCGGAAAATGCGAGGCCGGCACGCCGCGCATCTGGCGCAGGCGGTGTTTGGCGAAGCTCCAGAAGGAGGACGCCTCCACAGGCAGGCGCTTGTCCGCGTGCTTGATGTAGCGGGCGGGCCACAGTCCGGGGCCACAGGATACAAGTGTCTGGTATTGCTTGTAGGGAGCGGTGTAGACCACTTGACCTATGCTTGCCGTCTTGAGGTAGAAGCTCAACTTGAAATGCAGCAGATTCTCGGCGTGCAAATCCGGCAGCAGATCGCAGATGGCCACGCCGCCGAGCTCGATGATGCCAAAGACCGGGGCGTTGACGATCTCCTGGGTGGGCAGGGGGTTGCCCGGTCCGGGCCAGATGCCCGCGTCATAGAGCCGCCCGGCGTCCAGGGCCTGGGCCACGATGGCCCGCCGCACGGTATCCGCCGCCTTGAGAATGGTGGCGTAACTGACCTCCATTTCCGCCGCGATGCTTGCCGGCGCGATGTCCAGCGCAAAGAGCTTCAGGAACCAGAGCCATTGCCGCGAGGTGAAGGCGCAACGGCTTAGATAGCGGCGGCTGAAGTCGTGAAAGGTGTACCCGCAGCGACCGCATCTGCGCCTGCCATCGGCGAGATGGTAGAGTTTTCGATTTTTACAGGCCGGACAATACCGCTGATGGTTTTTCCAGCAAAAATCCAAAAAGAACCTGCGTGCCGATTTTTCTGAAAAAGTCAAAGTATTGAAGCTTATTATATTAATTTTCGTCATTGCTTCCCAGTGCCGGATCGTAATTGTGTACATGTTTGGCAATCCGCTCGTACGCGTTTCTGTCATAAACAATGATGCCAAACAAGGCATAATAATAAGCCTGTCTCAAAAGAATGGGTCAAAAAGAGACATCTGGTTGTATTTTCTTTGTAACCATTTGTTTTTTAATAATGTTTGCGTTGAATTTGCGGGGCCAAAGCGTTGGGTTGTGGAGGGCGCGTGTGTTGATGATGGGGAGTCGCGTGATAGGTTCGCGGCCGACATTCCCTGAAATTTCACATTTGGAGCGCCCATGAATATGCCTGAAGGATCTTCTGCCTTGAGTTATGCCAGCCCAGTCATCGGTCCGTATACGGTCGACGAATTCATCGACGCGGCGGCCCGTTTTCACGGGTACGCGGCCCCGGGACTGATCCTGGGCGGATTCATGGTCCACGAGGCGCGAAGTCACATCGCCGAGGGCGTCCTGTTCGACGCCATTTCCGAAACCGCCTGGTGCCTGCCCGACGCCGTGCAGATGCTCACCCCCTGCACCGTGGGCAACGGCTGGATGCGGATTTTCAATCTGGGCCTCTACGCCGTGTCACTCTTCGACAAGTCCACCGGCAAGGGCGTGCGGGTGGCCGTGGAAAGCGACAAACTGGAACCGTATCCGGCCATCCGGGAGTGGCTCTTCAAGCTCAAACCCAAGAAGGAACAGGACAGTGACCGGCTGCGCGAGGAGATTCGCCTGGCGGGGGCGTCCATCTGCTCCGTGAAGGAGATCGCGCTGCGGCATGAATTTATGGGCGGCCGTGGCAAGGGAGGCATAGCCGCCTGTCCGTCCTGCGGCCAGGCCTATCCGGCGCGGGACGGCTCGGTCTGCCGGTCGTGCAAGGGCGAATCACCCTATGTCGGCTGGATTGGCGGGCATGACAGCCGCGAGCTCGGCTTTGACGGTCCGAAGCTGCGGGTGGTGCCCACGGCCGAAGCCGTGGGCAAAAGCGCCCTGCACGACATGACCAGCATCGAGCCGAATGTCAGCAAGGACGCCGCCTTCGCCCGCGGCCAGGTGCTCGACGTGGGCGATGTCTGCCGTCTGCAGCGCATGGGCCGCTTCGAGGTCTATGTGCAGGAGGACGAGCAGGACGAGGCCTGGGTGCATGAGGATGACGCGGCGCGGGTGCTGGCCTCGGCCCTGGCAGGGGATGGAGTGGACAGTTCCGGTGATCCCCGCGAGGGAAAGATCACCATGACCGCCACCCGTGACGGCATGCTCATGATCGACGAGAACGTCCTGGAGTCCTTCAATTCCATTCCAGGAATCATGTGCGCCAGCCGCCATGCCTACAGCGTGGTCTCACGCGGGCAGCAGATCGCCGCCACGCGGGCCATTCCTCTTTATCTGGGTCGCGATGTCCTGGATGAGGCGGGCAGAATTCTGGAAGGCGGCCCGCTTTTGGAGGTCCGCCCCCTGCGCAAGCGCAAGATCGGCATTCTGGTCACGGGCACGGAGGTCTTTCAGGGCCTGGTCGAAGACCGCTTCATCCCCATCATCAGCGCCAAGGTCGAAGCCTACGGTTGCCCGGTGGTGGCGACGGACATCGTGCCCGATGACCGGGCGCGCATTTCCAGCTCCGTGCTGGCTATGCTTGAACAGGGCGCGGAGTTGATCGTGACCACGGCCGGGCTGTCCGTGGACCCCGGCGACGTGACCCGGCTGGGCCTGGCCGACGCGGGCGTCGAGAACATGCGCTACGGCACGCCCATCCTGCCCGGCGCCATGACGCTCCTGGCCTCCATCGGCGAGGTCGATGTCATCGGCGTCCCGGCCTGCGCCCTCTTTTTCAAGACCACGAGCCTTGACATCTTGTTGCCACGCGTCCTGGCCGGAGTCTCGCCCTCGCGGCGGGAGCTGGCCAAGCTTGGCCACGGCGGCATGTGCATGCAGTGCAAACGCTGCACCTATCCCAAATGTCCGTTCGGTAAATGAGGAACATCATGAAGACACCTACCGTTCGCATGCATCTGTGGCTGGAATCCGGAGAGAGCGTCTATTTCGGCATGGGGCGGCTCATGCTCCTCGACAGGATCGAGGAGCACGGGTCCCTGCGCAAGGCGGCCGAGTCTCTGGGGATGTCGTATCGCGCAGCCTGGGGCAAGCTGCGGGCCACGGAGGAAGCGGTGGGCGAGGAGCTGGTCGAGACCGTGGGCGCCAAGCGCGGTGGGTACCGCCTGACTCCTGCCGGCCGGCGGTTTCGGGACAAGTTCAACGCCTGGTACAATGCCGTGGAGAAAGCGGCCGTGACCCAGGCCCGCCTCATCTTCGCCGAAGGGGTGCAAAGCTTTGCCGAAAAGAATGTAAGGCCCCGCGCGGCCACGCCGCCTGCAGCATTGGCCCAGCGCCAGGCCAGACCGTAACTCCCCGGCCTGGCCTGGATTCCACCGCCTGCTAGTGGTGGTGCCCGCTGCAGACCTGCAGTTCTTCCAGTTCGTGATGATTCTCGTTGCACGCATCCGATCCATCAGGATTGCGGATGAGCTTCAGACTTCTCGCCTCCATGGCCTCCAGAGCCATGCCCGCCGTAAGCCCAGATCCGACATAGCGAGTCACGTGATCGTCGGCCAGGATCTTGAATGCTTCCTCACCAATCTTGCCGGTGATCACCGCTTCACAGCGATGTTCCAGAACAGTGTCGGCCAAGGCCGTATCGGAACCTTCACGGGGCTCATGGGGGATGCTCGTGCATTCCATGGTGTCCACATTGACGATGAGCAGAAACGGTGTGTGGCGAAATTCATCGAAAACGGGGCTGTCCAGGGGCGGTCCGGCAGCGCTGATGGCAATATTCATGAGTTCTCCTTAGATGTGATGATGGTCGCTAAAATACGATGTGGCGATGGACGGCTAAAGCATATAGTATGCCTAAAATGGCACGATTCATGGCCTGCGCGAGCCCGGCGCATGCGGAGTCGCAACCTGCGAACTTGTATGACAGTTTGGGCTCGATTGGGCGTATGGTTGCGTGTGTCATTATGTCACGTTAGGCTATATGAAAGTGGTTCCATTTGGCACAACTTTCAATGCGCAGCGGTGGACTTTGGAGCCGAGTCTGTGCGCGCATGCTGTTTGTGAAATAATTAGTTCATTTTAATTCAGCTTGTTGCGATGGAAATTTTACGAATTTGAGCTAAGTGGCCTTGTTTTTGCCTTTGTGGCTTTGTTATGCCTTTTAGGGCATACTGAGTGCTCGCGTGACACTTTCCTGCATGAACTGTTCGGCTCCAAGACATTTGCCGAATTTGAACGCGTGCGGGATGACGCTCATGAGCGTTGGTTACTTGGGTCTTAAGACATGTCAATATTGACATGTTTTAATTTTATAATGCCAAATACGATACACTTTGGACGTACGATGAAAGCCATCCCTGTTGAAGAAGCTGTCGGCACCGTTCTCTGCCACGACATCACGCGTATAGTTCCCGGCGAAACCAAGGGGCCCGCCTTCAGGCGCGGGCACATCGTCACCCAGGGCGACATCCAGGCACTGCTCAATATCGGCAAGGCCAACCTCTACGTTTTCGATCCCAAAGACGGTTATGTGCACGAGGACGAATGCGCCCTGCGCCTGGCCCGGGCCGCAGCCGGACAGGGCATTGCCATCAGTTCGCCGAGCGAGGGCAAGTCCACGCTGACCGCCGCCCACGACGGGGTGCTGTCCATCGATGTGGAAGGCCTGTTTCGCCTCAATTCCATTACTGACGTCACTTTCGGCACCATCCACACCGGCCAGTTCGTCAAGATGGGCAGGGTGCTGGGCGGCACGCGGGTCATCCCGCTGGCCGTGCCCGAAGCGCTGCTGCAGGAATCCGAAGCCGTATGCCGCGAGCATGCGCCCCTTATTCAGGTCCTGCCCTTAAGGTCCGCCAAGGTCGGCGTGGTGACCACGGGCAGCGAGGTCTACACCGGCCGCATCAAGGACGGGTTTGGTCCGGTGCTGAAGAAAAAATTCGAATCCCTGGGTTCCACCATCCTCGACCAGGTCTTTGTCTCCGACCAGGTGGAAATGACCGCCAAAGCCATCCTGGGCCTCAAAGATCGTGGCGCGGATTTCATCGCCGTCACCGGCGGCATGAGCGTGGACCCGGATGACCAGACCCCGGCCGCCATCCGCGCCACCGGGGCCCGCGTCGTCTCCTACGGCGCGCCCACCTATCCGGGAGCCATGTTCATGCTCGCCTATCTGGGCGACGTGCCCGTCGTCGGTCTGCCCGGATGCGTCATGTACTACAAAGCCAGCATTTTCGATCTGATCGTGCCCCGCCTGCTCTCCGGGGAACGCTTGGAACGCAAGGATATTGTTGCGTTCGGCCATGGAGGCCTGTGCGAAAGCTGCCCCAGTTGCCACTACCCGGCCTGCGGTTTCGGCAAGCTCTAGGACCCTGCGCAAAATCTGTTTGAAATAACACGTTATTTGGAGGAACCGGAATGATTAAAAAGCAAATTGTGGTCAATGGCATCGCCAGAAATCTGGTGGTCGACGCGGAAGACACCCTGGTCAACGTGATCAGGAAAACCCTGGGCATGACCGGCACCAAAGTAGGCTGCGGCGAAGGCCAGTGCGGCGCGTGCAGCGTGATCATGGACGGCAAGGTCGTCCGTGCCTGCGCGACCAAGATGAAGCGCGTCGAGGACGGCGCGTGCGTCACCACCATCGAAGGCATCGGCACCCCGGCCAATCCGCATCCCCTGCAGCTCGCATGGATGCTTCACGGCGGGGCCCAGTGCGGATTCTGCTCCCCCGGCTTCATCGTTTCGGCCAAGGGCCTGCTGGACACCAATCCCAGCCCCAGCCGCGAAGAAGTGCGCGACTGGTTCCAGAAGCATCGCAACGCCTGCCGCTGCACCGGTTACAAACCGCTGGTGGACGCGGTCATGGACGCGGCCAAGGTCCTGCGCGGCGAAAAGAGCGCGGCCGACCTCGAGTACAAGCAGCCTGCGAATGGCCAGGTCTGGGGCACGAGACAGCCTCGCCCCTCGGCCCTGGGCAAAGTCACCGGCACGCTTGATTTCGGCGCCGACCTGGGCCTGAAGCTGCCCGAGAACGCGCTCATGTGCGCCCTGGTCCAGGCCGAAGTGTCCCATGCCAAGATCCTGGGCATCGACACCGCCGAGGCCGAGAAAATGCCCGGCGTGTACAAGATCGTCACCCACAAGGATGTGAAGGGCAAGAACCGCATCACCGGTCTCATCACCTTCCCCAGCAACCTCGGCGACGGCTGGGACCGGCCCATCCTCTGCGATGAAAAGGTCTTCCAGTACGGCGACGCCATCGCCATCGTCTGCGCCGACACCGAAGCCAACGCCAAGGCCGCCGCAAAGAAGGTCGTGGTCAAGCTGGAGCAGCTGCCCGAATACATGAGCGCCCCGGCGGCCATGGCCGAAGACGCCATCGAGATCCATCCCGGCACGCCCAACGTCTACTACATCCAGAAGATCGCCAAGGGCGGCGAAACAAAGCCCATCTTCGACAAGGCCGACGTGGTCATCGAAGGCAGCTACTACACACAGCGCCAGCCCCATCTGCCCATCGAACCGGACTGCGGCTTTGCCTACATCGATGACGACGGCAAGCTGATCATCCACTCCAAGTCCATCGGCCTGCACCTGCACATGTACATGATCGCGCCCGGTCTCGGCATCGAGGTCGAGAACATGGCTCTGGTCCAGAACCCCGCAGGCGGCACCTTCGGCTACAAGTTCAGCCCGACCATGGAAGCACTCGTCGGCGCGGCCGCCCTGGCCACCGGCCGTCCTGTGTTCCTGGGTTACGATTACCGTCAGCAGCAGGCCTACACCGGCAAGCGCTCCCCGTTCCACACCACGCTGCGTCTGGCCGCGACCAAGGACGGCAAGCTCTTGGGCATGGAAACCGACTGGACCGTGGACCACGGCCCGTACTCCGAGTTCGGCGACCTTCTGACCCTGCGCGGCGCCCAGTACATTGGTGCCGGCTACGACATCGCCAATATCCGTGGCGAAGGCCGCACGGTCTGCACCAACCACGCCTGGGGCGCGGCTTTCCGTGGCTACGGCGCGCCCGAGAGCGAGTTCCCGTCCGAGTCCCTCATGGACGAACTGGCCGAGAAGCTGGGCATGGATCCCTTCGAGCTGCGTTACAAGAACATCTACCGCAAGGGTTCCACCACTCCGACCGGCCAGGATCCGGAAGTGTACAGCCTGCCCGAGATCTTCGACATCATGCGGCCCAGGTATGAAGAGGCCAAGAAGCGCGCTGCCGCCAATTCCACCGCTGCCGTGAAACGCGGCGTGGGCATTGCGCTGGGCGTGTACGGCGCGGGTCTGGACGGTGCTGACAGCGCGGCCGCCGATGCCGAACTCATGGCCGACGGCACCGTGACCATCTACGCCTGCTGGCAGGATCACGGCCAGGGCGCCGACATGGGCACCCTCGGCACGGCCCACGAATCCCTGCGGCCCCTAGGCATCACCTCCGACCAGATCCGCCTGGTCATGAACGACACCCGCGTGGCCCCGAACACCGGCCCCGCCGGCGGCAGCCGTTCGCAGGTCGTGGGCGGCCAGGCCATCGTCAACGCCTGCGAGCAGCTGATCAAGGCCATGAAGAAGGGTAACGGTTTCCGCACCTATGACGAGATGGTCGCCGAAAAGCTGCCCCTGCGCTACAACGGCAAATGGACCGCTCCCGCCAAGGACTGCGACGCCAACGGCCAGGGCAGCCCCTTCTGCTGCTACATGTACGGCCTGTTCCTGTCCGAGGTGGCCGTGGAAACAGCCACCGGCAAGACCACGGTCGAAAAGATGATCACCGTCGGCGACATCGGCAAGGTCAACAACTACTCGGTGGTTGACGGCCAGATCCACGGCGGCGTGGCCCAGGGCATCGGTTTGGCCCTGAGCGAGGATTACGAGGATCTCAAAAAGCACGCGACCATCCGTGGCGCGGGTATCCCCTACGCCAAGGACATCCCGGACGACATGGAGATCATCTACGTCGAAACTCCCCGTCCCGCCGGCCCTCACGGTGCCTCGGGCGTCGGCGAGATGCCCCTGACCGCTCCTCACGCGGCGGTGCTGAACGCGGTGTACAATGCCTGCGGCGCCCGTGTCCGCGAACTGCCCGCGCTGCCGGAGAAGATTCTGGCCGCGATGAAAAAGTAATGACCGATTGATTCCCCTCCGGGCGCTCCTGCGTCCGGAGGGCTTTTTTATTTCAAGGAGACGGCATGGATCAAAAGGAACTGCGGGACTGGGAAGCCAAATGCATTCAGGAAGAACCCCCGGCGTGCCGGGCCGGGTGCCCCTTGAGCGTTGACGCCCGCGCCTTCGCCCTGGCCATGGCCAAGGGCGACATGGACGCGGCCCGGACCATTCTGGAAAAGAGCATGCCGCTGGCGGCGATCACGGCCCGGCTGTGCGAGGCCCCGTGCGAACAGTTCTGCATCCGCAAGGATCTGGGCGGTGCGATCAACCTGGGCCTGCTTGAGCGGCTGTGCATCCGCGAGACGCAGCCCAAAGGCAAGATCCTGCGCCTTCCGGCGCGGCCGAAGAAAGTGGCGGTGCTGGGCTCCGGTCCGAGCAGCCTCGCCGTGGCCTTCGATCTGGCCAAAAAGGGCTACCCGGTCAGCGTGTACCATCTTGAACCCGCTCCCGGCGCATGGCTGCGCGCGCTTCCGGACGCCGTTCTGCCTGCGGAAATTCTGGACGAGGAATTGCGTCGCCTGACCGCCCTGCACGTGACCTTCACGGCCGTGCCCGCGCTGGATGCAGCCCTGATCGCGGCCCATCCGGCCGACGCCGTGTATGTGGGTCAGGATGATACAATCGCTCCGGACCTGCTGGCCGGTCTCGGTTCTCCCGATACACTGACCTTTGCCCTGGACCGGCCCGGCTGGTTCACCGGCGGCATGGGTCTGACGGATCATCCCTATCGGTTCATCACCGCCATGTCCCATGGCCGCGAAGCCGCCGTGTCCATGGATCGTTTTCTCCAGGGCGCGTCCCTGACATCGAGCCGCGTGGCATTGCGTCATGGCTCGACTGCCCTTTTTACTCAGACCAGGGACATTGCGCCCCTCGCACGCGTCACGCCTGCCGATGCGGCAGGATATACCCGGCCGGTGGCGCTTGAGGAAGCGGGCCGATGCATCGATTGCCAGTGCCTGGAATGCGTGCGCCACTGCGTCTATCTGAAAGAGAACGGTGGCTATCCCAAATCCTATGCCCGCCGCGTGTTCAACAACTCGGCCATCGTGCAGGGCGCCCGTCAGGCCAACAAATTCATCAACTCCTGCTCCCTGTGCGGCCAGTGCGAGACCTTGTGCCCGAATGATTTCTCCATGGCCGACATGTGTCTGGACGCCCGGCAACAGATGGTGCGGGAGAAGCGCATGCCGCCCTCGGCCCACTGGTTCGCCCTGGAGGAGATGCGCGCTGCGGGAAGCGACCAGGCCGCCCTGGCCCGCCACGCATCGGGCATGGTCGCGAGCGCGGCCCTCTTTTTTCCCGGTTGCCAGCTCTCCGGAATACGGCCCGCGCAGACGCTACGCCTGTACGACCGCTTGCTCGAATTGGACCCGCAAACCGGGATCTGGCTTGATTGCTGCGCGGCCCCGGCCCATTGGTCCGGTCGTGCGGAGGAGTTTGCGGAGCTTGCGAAGAAGCTGGAAACGACCTGGACCGACATGGGTGGCCCCAAGGTCGTCACGGCCTGCTCGACCTGCCTGAAGATGTTTCGCGAGCACCTGCCGCAGTTGGGCGCGGTTTCTGTCTGGACCGTGCTGGCCGAAGAGCCTGTGCCTGCGGCCGCCGCGCATCCGGCCCTGGCCCTGTCGGACCCGTGCACGTCGCGGCATGACGAAAGGACCAGAAAGGATGTGCGTACGCTGCTCGAAAACATGGGGCAGGCATTGGCCGCTCTGCCCATGTCCGGCGAGCTGACCGAGTGCTGCGGGTTCGGCGGACTCATGGATAACGCGAACCCGGCCCTGGCCCGCAAGGTGGCGGCGGCCCGCGTGGCCCAGTCCGACGCGGATTTTCTGACCTATTGCGCCATGTGCCGGGATCAGCTGGCCAAGACCGGCAAGCCCGTGCTGCACATCCTCGACCTCCTGTTCCCGGAGATTGCGCATCCGGCCAGCGAACCCCCGGCGAGCATCTCCCTTCGCCGGGTCAACCGGCGCATGCTCAAGACCGCTGTGCTGGAGCGTTACGGCCAGGACGGCATGCCCCGGCAGCCCTGGGAGGACGTGCGTCTTCAGATATCCGAATCCGTGGCCGCCGTGCTTGAGGAGCGCCGCATTCTGGAGGACGATCTGCGTCAGGTCATTTTCAGCTGCAAAGAGAACGGGCGTTGCTTTGTCCACGGTGATGACGGCCGCAGGATCGCTTCGGCCGAGCTGGGCGAGGTCACGTTCTGGGTGGAATACCGGGAGGAGCGGGACGTCTTCACGGTGCTGAAAGCCTGGAGTCATCGCATGCGCATCGCGGGAGGACGGATATGAGTCTCGTATTTTTGCCCGAGGACATGAACTGGAGTTGCGAACCGTGCGGCGTGCCCCTCGAACCCGGCAAGGTCGAACTCGCGTATCTTGGCCAGGTCTTTCATGTGGAGCTTCCGGTTTGCCCGAAATGCGGGGCCGCGTTTGTCTATGAAGAGCTGGCCCAGGGGCGGATTTTCGAAGTGGAGCAGTTGCTTGAAGACAAGTGAGCTTTATGCGTCCGCACCGGTCAGGGCAACCCTGGGCCGGGCTCTGCGTCCGGGCGGCGAGAAGCTGACCCGGCGCATGCTTGAGCTGGCGGGGCCGCTGCGGGGTGGTCTGGCGCTCGACGCCGGGTGCGGATGCGGGACGAGCCTGGTCCTGCTTGAGGAGCATGGAGCGCGGGCCGTGGGGCTGGACCTGAACGCCGTTTTTCTGCGTGAATCCAGGGACAGGAAGCTGAGGGTCGCGCGGGCCGATCTGGCGGAACTGCCCTTGCCGGATGGATGTCTGGACCTGGTCCTGTGCGAGTGCGCGTGGAACCTGACCGACAAGGAGCAGGTGCTGGCGGAGTTCTTGCGGGTCTTGAGGCCCGGTGGAATGCTCGCCCTGGCGGACATATATGCCCGTGGGTACCGGGCCGGGGAGTGGCCCGTGCGCTGCTGTTTCGCGCAGGCCACGGACCTGCAGACGGTGATGGAGCAGGTGAGCGGGGCCGGGTTCGAGATTGTCGTGGTGGAGGACCATACGGAACTTTTGAAGAAGACCGCCGCTGATTTCGTGTTCAGGCACGGCTCTTTGTTTGGCTTCTGGCAGGCTGTGACTGGTGACCCGGATTTGGCCACTGCCGCTTGCGAGGCGTCCAGGGCGACGCGGCCGGGGCTGTTTTTGATGATGGCGCATGCCGTGAAGAGATGAAGAGGAGGCGTGCGTGAGACGGCCGGGGGCGGGTGGTCTTGACCGTTAAAATTGACGGTGCGGGAGAGTTTGTTCGTGAGACGGCCGGAGCGGGGCGGTCCGTTCATGACGCGTCGAAACTCCTTCGCGGGCCTCGTACTGGTTCTCCGTCGCGTGCAGGTCGGTCGGTTTTCGTCAGGCTGGAAGGCGACGGATAACCAAACGATGCCTGGCTCAGTCAGACAGTCGACGCGACACGAACGGACCACCCCGCCCCGGCCTTGGCGCGTTGATGGATGAGTGCCTCGTCGCTCAGGATTGACTTTGTGCATGGATAAATCGGAACCGGACCGAAATTCCGCAGCCCCCTGTGTCATTCCCGCGAAGGCGGGAATCCATGCCTTTCGAGCATTGAGACCCATGGATCCCCGCCTTCGCGGGGATGACATCGAGGCAAGAGCCTGACACCGGGGCTGGGGCCTGACACCGGGGCTGGGGCCTGACACCGGGGCTGGGGCCTGACACCGGGGCTGGGGCCTGACGGGAGCGGGAAACCGTTTTGAAGCGATGCGCGTTTGACGGAACCGGACCGAAATTCCGCAGCCCCCTGTGTCAT
>Ga0180007_10003211_pt1 | contig 18466 bp, 13 predicted proteins | sample MM_PC_MetaG_FD_121122 | JGI IMG/M metagenome (GOLD analysis project Ga0180007, IMG submission 121122) | Groundwater microbial communities from the Aspo Hard Rock Laboratory (HRL) deep subsurface site, Sweden - MM_PC_MetaG | ecosystem: Environmental > Aquatic > Deep subsurface > Groundwater... | reverse complement strand
CCCCAACACTCGTCGGAGCTTCCGCCGTGCACAACTAATGCGTTGTGGTATAAATGGTTAGGTGGGCGATGCGGGCGTGAAAAAAATAGCCTGTCAACGATAAACCGGGCCCGTACGTAACAAAACATGGGGCTGTGAAGCCAGTTATCCGATGTGATGGAACCGTGGATACAGTTTGCCGGGGTGTCTCAAAACCGCTACATTAGTTCAACTAATTGCTCAAAAAGTGTACTCATGAAACGCGAATATTTCCTCATCTCGCTCTTTTTTCTGATCACAGCGATCATCTTCTATCTGTTTTATCAGGTCATCATTCCCTTTTTCGTGCCCATCGCATGGGCGGCCGTATTTGTGATTCTCTTTTTTCCGCTGTATGAAAGATTGCTGAGCCGGTTCAAACATCCCAACGGAGCGTCGGTAATCATGTGCCTCCTGATTGTCGTGCTGATTATCGGACCGCTCACCTACCTGTTTATCGCCCTGGTGAATGAGGCAGCCGATGCGGTCGCCCGGGTCAACGCCCTGTACAGAACCGGTCAACTCAACGAGTTTTTTTCGTTCGACCTGCCCGGCAAAAGCTATCTGCAGGAGAAACTGGCTCCATACTACGACATATCCAAAATCGACTTTGATGTGCTTGTGCGGGATGCATTCAACAAGGTCTCGGGCGTGGTGGTCAAGCAGACTACCTGGCTGGTGGCCAACGGCACGCGCACCGTCTTCTTTTTCGGTTTGTTTATATTTGCGATGTTTTACTTCTTCCGCGATGGCCGGTTGTTGATGATCAAAATCAAACGTCTGCTGCCGCTGGCCCGACCCCAGGTCGAGCGCGCCATATCGGATCTTCGCGATGTCATCCACGCCACCATCTACGGCGGCGTGGTGATTGCCCTGTTGCAGGGCTTCCTGGGGGGACTGCTCTTTGTGATTATGGGGATATCATCGCCCATCTTCTGGGGCGCCATCATGGCGGTGCTGTCAATCATCCCGCTGGTCGGCGCCTCGCTGGTGTATATCCCGGCCGGACTTATTCTGCTGCTCGGCGGGTCGTACGTCAAGGGGATCATTGTGATCCTGGTGGGGGTGGTTGTGATCAGCCAGGTGGACAACGTGGTCCGGCCGTTGGTTATTGCGGGCAAAACCTCACTGCATCCGCTGATGTTGTTTTTCACGATTCTGGGCGGGATTGCGGCGTTTGGTATGCTGGGGCTGGTCATCGGTCCCATGATAGCGGCCGGATTCACGATTATCCTGCGGATATTTGAGATGCGGCTGCACCCGGCAGACACGACCTCGGAAGAGTTCCCTGCTGCAGACTAGAGGCATGGGGCATACCTGCCCGGCCGATTCCGACACAAACTATCGCGAACCAAATGTATTGTGGTCTGATTTGACCAGATTACATTGACAATCTGCGGCGTTTTTGACATACTGCCAGTGTCCGAATAGTACATCTTGATATAGCAAATCACAAAACGAGTGCGGCGTCCCGACCGGCAGGATTCGTGTCGCTGCGCCCTTCGGCTTTGGCTGGCAGTGTCAGAAACGGAGAGGGACAATGAGGAATATCAAGCCTGAAACGAAATCATACCTTCGCTGGTCGGTAGTGACCGTAGTAACGCTCCTTGCGCTCTGGGGCTGTGCGAGTTCCGACGACCCTACCAGCCCCACTCCGGTAACTCCGTCGGTTTCTATCGCCGATGCCTCGATTGCCGAGGGCAACAGCGGGACGGTCATCCTGCAATTCGTTGTCACAATCTCCTCGGCGCCCGCGGCCGGCAGTGATGCGATTGTCGATTGGGCCACGAGCGACGGCACTGCCACCACGGCCGACAATGACTATACCACCGCCAGCGGTTTCGTCATGTTCGAAAGTGGCGGGTCATTGACGCAAAACGTGATGGTTGGGGTCACGGGCGACACGGATGAAGAGCCCGACGAGACCCTTACTATAACGCTGAGCAATGCGAGAAACGCTACGATCAGCGATGCCACTGCGACCGGCACCATCGTCAACGATGACGCCGCGATTACGATTTCAATCAACGATAACACAGTTCCTGAAGGGGATGCCGGTACCAGCGACCTGAGCTTCACGGTAAGCATTTCGGCCGAGCCATCGGTCGGTGCGAATGTCACCGTTGATTGGGCTACAGCCGACGGCACTGCCACAGTCGCCGACGATGATTATGTCGCCGGGAGCGGGACGCTGACCTTTGTCAACGGCGCCGCCCTTTCGCAACTCGTTACCGTGGCCGTGAACGGCGATGCAACCGAGGAGCCGGATGAAACGATGGCCGTGAATCTCAGCAATGCCGTCAATGCCGGTATTTCCGATGTCCAGGGGGTTGGTACTATCACCAACGACGATACCACGATCATTGTGAGCGGCGACCTGATGGTCGATCCGACCTCACCCGGTCCGGAGGACGGTTTGACCTGGGCCACGGCCTACCACACGATCCAGGCGGCGGTCGATGTATCGTATTCGGCCGGCGGCGGTGAAATCTGGGTGGCGGCCAATACTTACACCAGCGGAAGTGTCGATCCCACCGTGCCGGTTGTGACCATGAAGACGGGTGTTGAGATATACGGTGGTTTTGAGGGTTACGGCGGCGGTACGGGCGCCCAGGAAACAGCGCGCGCCCAGCGTGACTACGACGCCAACGTTACCATTCTCGACGGTGAGGATGTCAGCGATCACGTCGTTCTTTCGCAGAGCGTTATGAACGCGGTAGTTGACGGCTTCACGATCACCGGGGGGTACGCCGATGATGACACCGGCGGCGGCATTTTCGTGCAGTATCAACCCATCGCGATCGCCAATTGCATATTCACGGAGAATTTCGCGCGGTTTGGTGCCGCGATCTACCTCACCGATGCCTCGTCACCCATCACCGACTGCGAGTTCTTCAACAACACCGCATCATCCAGCGGCGGCGCCATTTACATGTACCGTTCGTCGCCGACCGTGACCAACTGCCCGTTCACGGATAACGAGGCCGGTCTTTACGGTGGCGGCATGTACATTTATGATGATACCAATCCGGACTCCGAACCAATCATTCGCGATTGCTCGTTCTCCGGCGATACCGCGGTGGGGGCTTACGGCGGTGCGATATTCTGCCGGTATGCCTCGCCCCGTCTGGCCCACTGCACCTTCACGAGCAACTCCGGGCACGTGGGCGGCGGAATGTATATTCAGGACTGTACCCCTTCTTTGGACACCTGCACCTTTACATCTAACGACGGTGGTATAGAAGGCGGTGGTATTTACAGCTATACTGCCTCCCCGGAACTCACGTACTGCTATTTCATCACCAATCTTGCCACCCGGGGTTCAGGCATGTACAACTACCAGAGTTCATCGCCCATCCTGACCGACTGCAATTTCACCGGAAATGTCTCAACAACCACGAACGTGAACAGCGGTGGCGGCGGGATGCTCAATACGAACAATTGCGCGCCCGTGCTGACCCGTTGCGTCTTTTCGGCCAATACCACTGTGAAGCAGGGCGGCGGCATGCACAACTACGCCTCCTCGCCTACGCTGATTGACTGTGTATTCTCCGGGAATACATCCGAGGACGTCGGTGGTGGCCTGCATAACGACTGGTACTCCTGGCCCGTTGTCCAGGACTGCCAGTTCCTTGATAATGACGCTACCGTTGGCGGTGGCGGCATGAGTAACACCCGCTACAGTAGTCCCAGAGTGTCCAACTGCCTGTTCGCCGGGAATCAAGCCAATGACGGCGGCGGGCTGCGAAACCGAGATGAGTGCTACCCAGTTCTGGCAAACTGCACATTCTCCAAAAACGAGGCTCTCAACGAGGGCGGCGCCATGCGCAACGAAGACTTCTCATCACCCTCACTTATCAACTGCATCCTCTACAATGATTCCACCGGATGTATCTATCCGGAGGTGTCAAACGAATTGGGATCCCAGCCACACTTCTCACACTGCATCATTCTCACCTGCGGTGGCAGCGGTTCCTGGTTGAGCGGTATCGGTGTGGACGACGGAGGTAATCTTGAGGACGATCCGTTGTGGTTTAATGCGGCCACGTACAACTTTAGATTGCAGGCCGGTTCTCCCGGTATCGATGCCGGTAACAACATTGATATCTATGATCTGGATTTCGACAGCGACAGCACCGAAGTGCTGCCGATAAGCATGGGTTTTTACGGCAACCCACGGTTCCGCGATGATCCGGCGACCGACGATACCGGCACCGGGACCGCGCCGATTATTGATATTGGCATACATGAGTTCTAGGCGCTGAGGCAGGTCGAGAGTTGAGTGACCGGGCAGATATTGTGGGCGGCAGACGCCTCGTCTGCCCCTTTCACGGGTGCCATTCTCAAGTCTTCTTGAGGAAGTCTTCTGACCGGAAACGAAACATTATGACCGGCCACGCCGAGGACGCGCAGGCAGCTTGATGGCGGGCCGAACGCACAGTCAAGCGGACTTGACCGTGCCACCCGGCAGATTGGAAACCCGACTTGCCGGGCCCACTACTGTGTCAGTCGAAACATCACCTCGATTGCGATGATACAGGGGACCGCCAGCCAGCGCAGCTTGCTGTACGGCGGGCGGAATGGAATGCGGGGGGAGTCCCTGAGTTCGCCCAGTTTCCCCCACGCCTTTTGCCAGTACTTCTGCACAAAGGCCTTCAGAGCGCTGCATGCAAAGGCCGAGAGCATCATCAGGCACCCCAGAAACAGCAACGAGCTGTCATGTTGCACGTAATGCGTTCCAAGACTCCGTACCGCAGTATACACACAAACATCAGCAATTGCAGTCAAGATGTGCTGGAAAGCGGACAGGCGTGAGTCTGTTCTCAGAAAATCCGCGGTTGCATCATTGTTGAACATTGTATTCGTTGTCCCAACTCTGTGTTTGCTATTCGCACTCCAAAAACTAGATAAGTCCGACAACTACGGCCCCCCAGTACGCCGCAAGGCAAATCAACAGTGCAAGTTCCCCCCAGGCAAGATGTGACCAGGCGATTGGCCGCACCATCACGCCTGGCGCGAACTTGTCCCTACCCAGCCTCTCTCGGCACTCCCGATGAGAAAGCGACAGTGAGGACGCAAAGTAGGCAAGTCCGAGAGACACGGGAAGGTACCAGCATCCGAGAATCCGGTGGATCCAAAGCGGTACTTCGTGGTAGTCAAAGCCGGGGGGCGTGAATAAAGAGCAAACCCACGCCGACAGAACAAGCACCGATCCGGTCGTATACCGCACATGCCTGCGTTGGTATCGCAGGAAGTCCTGCAGTCGTTCGCTGCGCAGACGATCAAAGTCCAGTTCGTTCACGAAGAAACCTCCTCTCGGATCAGGCCGGCCCCAGCATACCATACAAAGACAAGAGTGTCAATGCTATAAGGAACTTCGTCTGCATATATCGCTGTAGTCTGCCCGGGCAGGCCTTCGATACGCCGATCAACATCCACCCATTTGATGCCGGCCCCGAACACTGACCCACCGTAGCGCAGGTCTCCGCAAGACGTACGCGTCCTGTCATGTAAAGCAACAACAATGATCCACCCCACTGAGGGTGCCTTCGCCTCAGAGACCTGCGACCAGGCGAGAACGCCGATCTCTGCCGATTCGGTGGCAAGACAGCTCACCCATCAATGACAGTGCATTCGATGTACGGATGATGTGGCGTGCGGAGATCGTCGCTACGGGGAAGTGGACAACGGTTTCTCTGGTCGGATAATCCACCGCTTGCTGTAGGGTACCCGTTCGGTCCCCCTCTAACTAGTCTGAGGGGGCCACGCGGGGGCAGCGTACCGGCAGTTGCGTGGTCGGACAGGGGCTGATTCACACTTCCGTACGCCCAGAGTGACTTGTCAGAGGGTCACCCGTCATCACCTAATGTGATCCCCGGCCCCCGTCTTTCCCCTTTACAGCCCGGCTGCCGTTGCCTTTCTTATCCCCATACACCAACTATCAGACAGGAGCGATCCCATGCTGCGTGTTATCTCATGGATGATTGTCTGTTTCGGGCTGCTGGCTACCCTCTCGTTCGCCGGCCCGGACCGGTCGTATTCCCCCGATATCAAAATCGACACCGTGCCGTTTTATCCCGGCGGCACCTACGATCCCGAGGTCCCGCATCCCAACGACTACCTCAAACACCCGCTCGGTCAATGGCCCCTGCGCTATGTCGAGCTGCTTGAGTATATCAAGGCAGTCGATGCGGCCTCAGACAGAGTGACCATTGAGCAGGCCGGGGCAACGTTCGAGGACCGCCCGTTGATGAACGTCTTCATCTCCACCCCGGAACATATCGCCCGTCTGGATGCCATCCGGGCCGACCTGAACACACTCGCCGACCCGGCCGGACTTGCCGGTACCGCCCTTGACGGTTTGGTGCAGGATCTCCCGGCCGCCGCCTGGCTGGGGTATACGATCCACGGCGATGAAGTCTCCGGTACCGATGCCGCCGCCATGCTGATCTATCAGCTTGCCGCCGGAACGGATGAAGGCACACTTACTATCCTGAATAACGTCGTCACCATCGTCAACCCGCTGCAGAATCCCGATGGGCGCGAGCGATACCTGGCCATGCTGCAAACCTACAAGAGCAGTGTGCCCAACTACAATCGCTCCGCCATGCAGCATCAGGGAGTCTGGCCCTGGGGTCGGACCAATCACTACCTGTTTGATCTCAATCGAGACTGGATCCTGGCGGTGCATCCCGAAACCCGAAGCAAGCTCGCTACTTTGACAAAATGGCACCCGCAGTTGATTGTTGACGGTCACGAGATGGGTTCCAACGCGACTTTTCTCTTCTCCCCGCCGCGCGAACCAATCAATTACAACACCCCCGATCACTACAGAAAATGGTCGCAGGTGTTTGCCGATGACCAGGCGGCGGCATTCGATGCCAGGCGCTGGACTTACTATACCGGCGAGTGGCACGAACAATGGTATCCCGGCTACGGCTCAGCCTGGGGGACGTTCTCCGGGTCGATCGGCATACTGTATGAAATGGCCGGAGTCGACGGCGAGTTTGTCAAGCAGCGCGATGACTACCTGTTGACCTATCACGAGGCCATCAACAAGCAGTTTACGTCATCGGTAGCGAATCTTACTTCGCTGGCCGATCACCGGGTCGACATACTCCGGGACTATCACAACGCCCGGGCACAGATTGTCGCCGATGGTCGGAAGAGCAACCTGAGCTTTGTGTTCCGCCCGGGTCGCGATGAGATCCGCATGAATCGGTTCATCAAAAGCCTGCTCCATCAGGGCATCGAAGTGGGACGGGCGACATCATCGTTTACATTGAAGTCAGCTCAGGACACACGGGGCAACAAACAGGCGAATGTCAGTTGTCCGGCCGGCTCATATGTCGTCTCCACCGCTCAGCCAATGGGCGCCCTCGTCAAAGCAGCCCTGGAGTTCGACCCGCACCTGAAACTGGACTTCCTGAAGGAGGAGCGCAAGGAGCTTGAGAAGCACGGCGAGACCCGCATGTACGAGGTTTCGGCCTGGTCGCCGGTGCTGGCCTATGATCTTGATGCCTGGATGACAACCTCACCCGTTGCCGGAAATCTGGAACAGGTCGACGCCGTGGCCGTGTCGCCGGGGTCACTTCATGACGCCGACGCCCGGTACGGGTTTGTAATTGACATGGTGGGCGAAAAGACCAACCTGATGCTGGCTCGCCTGTTTGAACACGGCGTAGTAGTACGGACCGCCGAAAAACCATTTACAGTCGACGGACGCAAGTACGCCGCCGGTTCGCTGTTCCTGGCTCTGCGCGGCAACCGCGAGAACCTCCCCGAGTTGCTGGCCACGTTGGCAACTGATATCGGCCTTGACGTCTATGGTGTCAACACGGGGAACTCGTCCGAAGGCTCCATGCTGGGCGCCCCGACCTTTCGCCTGCTCAAGAAACCGCGTATCGGGATTCTCGCCGGCGACGGCATGGACTACGGCAGTTTCGGTGAACTCTGGTTCATGCTGGATCAGGAACTCGCGGTTCCCCATTCACTGGTGAACGCTACAGATGTGGCCGGAGCCGGCATCTCGCAATACAATGTCCTGGTGGTCCCGGGCAGCTGGTCACCGTTCGGCGACCTTATCGGCGATGGCGGCGTCGGAGTGCTAAAAGACTGGGTTCGCGACGGCGGCACGCTGATTTGTGTCGGTCGTTCCGCGGAGTGGGCCGCCGATACGTCGACCGGCATGTCTCAGGTCCAGTTGAAACGTCAGGTGCTCAACAAACTGGACACCTACGATCTCAGTGTTACCCGGGAACGTCAGGCCGAGGCGCCGACAGTTGACACCATGGCTCTTTACTACCCGGAGAAAGTCCCGACAGAGGACGGCGAGGATGACAAAAAATCCAGCCCGGGACTCGACGAAGCGAAAGAGCTCGATGAGTGGCAGCGGAAATTCTATCCGGGCGGCGTTATCATGCGAGCCGATGTTGATACCGAGGACTGGCTTGCTTTTGGCATGAACAAGACTGTTCCGGTGATGATGTACACCCGCAGCGCCTTCATGTCAGCCGGTCCGGTCAAAACGGTTGCGCGTCTGGCCGACCGCAACGACCTTCGCCTGTCCGGTCTGCTCTGGCCGGAAGCCCGCGAGCGCTGGGCCAATACGGCCTGGTCGACCCGGGAATCCAGCGGCAAGGGTCAGATCATCCTGTTTGCCACCGATCCACACATGCGCGCCTACTGGTACGGTTCACGGCAACTGATGGTGAATGCGATTTTGTATGGTCCGGGAATGGGCGCCCGTTTCGAGGGCCCCTATTCGGAGCAGTAGAAAGTGAGAGGGTATCGGGCACCGCCGGTGTCCGATACCCTCGTGATATTACCTGTCCGCCAGAGGTGAGGTGAGCACGGGCGGCTTTTTCACCTTGGCCTCGCTTTTCTTCAATTCCATCTCCTCAATCAACAAAGCCGGAGTCACGATCGTCGCGGGCATTTCATAGTCACCCTCAATGAGATAGTCATACCCATAGAGCTTGTTCCCCGTCTGGAGAATATCCCGCAGGGTTCGGATGGTCACGTTGCTGAACTGCAGATTGCGTACCGGCTCGGTATGTCCGTCGGCGTAGATCTTGTACGCCCGCAGCGGCGCCGTGAGTTTTGATTCCGGAGCGGCCCCGCCGCCAAAAAACCGGAACACTTCCGGTTCACCGGGGAGACCGTCGGCATCCTCCAGCCGTTCAATCACCAGCCCGTACTCCAGGTCCACGTCCAGACACATCTCAAGCATGGTTGCTTTCAACTGTTCGAACTCAACCTGATCGGATGATTCAAACACGAGGTTTGCCGGACGACCGGTCACCTCTTTGCTGACCGCCCCGCGCCCGTGGCCGTTGGGCTCGGTCACTTTTTTGGTGGCGGCCAGACCCAGTGGCAGCGATACCAGTTTGCCTTTCTCCACCAGCGTGATGCGCTGAGCCGGCACCCCGGCGTCATCGACCGGATATGATCCCACCAGCGTGACCTCACCAAGCCTGTCAATCGTGGGATCATCGTAGACATCAAAAAAGGCCGGCAGCACCCGACGTTTCACTTTGCCGCCCAGCTCCGCCGTGGGACTCTGGCGCGCCGTGTTGTCGTTCTCAAACATCGCGCCGGGGCAGTCCGAGATGTTTTGCGCGAACAACTGACGGAAAAACTCACCCGCCGCTCGACCGTCGAGAATGACCGGCCCTGCGTATTCTTCAATGCTTTCCGCCGCCAGGGTCGCTTTCATGGTTTCGGCATGTTCGCGCGCCCAGGCGATCAGCGCGTTGTGGTCCGGAAGATCGGAGTCGCGGCGGGCAATGAGGCGGTCGGCATCGGCAACATCTTCGCCCTCGACACTCTTGCCGCGAAGTACCAGATCAATGACAACTATGACATCCGGACGCACGGCCTCCGAAGTCAACGACACGAAGTACTGGTTGCACGCAACCGCGCGGAGTTCGATATCGGCCGACAGAATCATGGGATACTCGCGGAACACCTCAGAGGCAGCTCGCACCATCTCTTCGTAGCGCTCCTGATTGACTTCCAGCGGCACCGCCGGGCTGATCGTTTTTGATGATGGCACCGTGACCATATCATTCGGCCGGTTTTTCATCACCCGTGTCTGCAGATAGGCGCGCTTCTGCGAAAGGGTTTTCAGGGCTCGCTTGTAGGCTTTGTCGGACTCCAGAAACACAACATTGCGGATGGCATCATAGTTGTTATCCACCGCTATGCGCGTAAACGGCGGCGGCATGCGATAGTATCCGGCCACAAAGTTTGAGTTGTCCAGCACCTGATCACCCACCCGCAGGTCCGTGGTCAGGTACCGGCTGCGCTCAAGGGTGGAGCGGGTCAGCGTTCCGAGCGCACCGTCGATAGTGAGTTCGACAATGTCATCGATCGTATATGACACGTAAAACGGACGTTCCAGATCCTCCATGACGAGGTCCGAAAGCGTGCGACCGAGTTCATCGCGCAGCGGTTGAAGAATCTCTTCGGCATCGGCCATAACTGGCGTAACGCCGCCGAGCACCAGAACCGCCACGACCAGCAAAAGGCAGGCATAGGTTTTCATTGTCTTCATCTCCCCTTACTGAAGACCGGCCGGTTGGTACGGCGGATCAAGGATGGGCGGTTTGTCTTGTTCTTTAGATTTCTTCTCAACTTCCACCATGTCAACCAGGATGCTGGGTGAAATGGCTGACACCGGCACCATACCGGATTCGGCCCCGCAGGTGCCGTTGAAGATATCGTAGTCATTACCCGTGGCTATGATATGCTCAAAACTCGACAGCGGTGTGCCCACAATGTCCACGCCCCGGATCGGCTCCATGGGGCGACCATCCGCGAAGTAACGATAGACCAGCAGCGGTATGACCTTGAACGACTGCGGACCGTACCGTCCGGTCTGCGTGAAACCACCAGAGATATCGTAAAATATCAGGCCGTACGGTTTCCCCTGCAGGCGGCATTGCTCAACCATCATGGCCAGCAACGTATCAAACGGATGTTCCTGGGTCGATTTGATCATCAGGTTGCCCTGGCGAGACACCACATCGCGCCCGGCCTGTTTGCGGCCGTGACCGTTGGATTTTGCGAAGCCCGAGATGGGTGATCGGGACATAAGAAAATTCCGCAGCACGCCGTTTTCCACCACTGTCACCGGTTCGGTTTTTACACCCTGGTCATCGTATTCGTAGTATCCACGCAGGAACTTGTCATCAAACTCCCTCAGCGTCGGATCATCGTACACACTGATGAAATCCGGCAGAATTCGCTCGTTGACTTTGCGCGCGAAGGTCTGCCCCTCGTTTTCTGATTTCTGACGGTGCCCCTCGATGCGATGACCGAAGATCTCGTGAAAAAACACACCGGATGCCCGGTTCACCAGGATAGCGGGTCCGGCATACGGCTCCGCCAGCGGTGCTTTGAGCAGATCGTCGAGTTCACCTATAATGCGACGAATGCTCTCTTCCACGATCGGTCCGGTCGGGAGTTCATCGGGGGAGGCGGCATCAAAGTTCTCGTACCGATCAATATTCATGCCGTCGTCGGCAATGCCGGCGCAGCGCAGGGACAATCGCGCATACGATTGGCCGGTCTGAATAAGGGCGCCGTCGGAATCAACGAAGTACCGGTTGTCATCGATAACGGAAATCTGTACGGCCGAGGTCAGGACAAACGGAAACTCCTTGAAAATGCCGCTCCAGCGACGGAGATGCTCTTTCCATGACTCGGCATCGAGGGTACTGGCTTTGGTGTCTCCCACATGCTGTTGCGGAGTTTCGGCTGAGAAGTCCGATGACGTATCCTCGCGTTCCACCAGCACCTGCTGGTTGGTCATCACTTTTGTGTAACGCTCAAGCGCGCTTTTGTAGTTGTCATCGGTGTTTTTCCAGATGATCGTACGAATAGCCAGATCATCGTCCTCAAGAGGCAATCGCGCCTGACCTGTTCCGAAGTAGCGGCTGTAGTCCACCTCGCCCCGGATTTCGTGGGTGTTGTCAAGTTGATGACTGCCCACCCGGCAGTCAATGTCCAGCGTTCGGTTGTGATCGTCGGACTCGCCGGTCACGGCCCCGTAAGACGCGGCGATAGCCTGGCGGCGCAGATCGGTCACATGATAAGCCAGGTAATACAGGGGGACTTCATCGGCGTGCTGCAAGGCTGTAAACGAACGTTGCAGTTCGGCTTTCATGGCCGACAGCAGCGGTGCCGGTTCCTCCGCCTGAGCGACCAGTGACAGCAGCAGCACCACACCGAACAGGACCGGCAGGAATTTGCGTGCGTTCATACACAGTTCCTTCTGATTTGGGCGATTATCTTTACCTACTCATGTTGTCGCAGGGGGTAGTGCTCGCAGGCCGGATGCGGGAGAGGGATGTTTGACGGCCGCGGCACGGCGGCAGAAAAGTATGGTCGCAGTTGACCACTATCCAGCATCTGCGGACACATATGCTACCTCCACCATCAAAAGCTACACGTCGCGCAGGGCGACGTCAAGCCATTAACGACATGATGTGGCAATGGATATCAGATATTGGTTAATTCAGGACGTTATACACTAAGTTTCTTGAAAATGGACTCCGGGACCGCCTTCACAATCATCATGATGCAGCGCCAGAATCCCGGCAGATACACGACATTTTTCTTTTTGTCGATTGCCTTCACGATGCCCCTGGCGATTGCCTCCGGCTGGGCCCAGAGCAGCCCCTTCTTAAACTGAGCTGTCATGGGGGTATCCACGAAACCGGGCTTGATCGTAATCACCGCCACACCGGCTTTGTGCAATCGCCCGCGCAGGCCGGACAGAAACGCGCTTTTGGCGGCCTTGGTGGATCCGTAGACGTAGTTACTCTGGCGTCCCCGATCTCCGGCCACCGAAGAAACTACCGCTATCGTTCCGTGCTTCTGTTCCTCAAAACGATTGGCCAGCAGGGTCAGCAACGATACTGCGCTGGTGAAGTTGGTCTGGATGGCATTGGCGGCGGAGCCAAAGTCCTTCTGGCACTCAGTTTGATCCGGCAGCACGCCGTGAGCAATCAGGACCGTATCAATTCCGCTCAGGGCCTGCCAGGCGCTCTCTATCAGGCCCGCATGTCGCTCAAAGTCGTTGAGATCCAGATCCTGCACGGCAACATCGCGTGCTCCGCGCACTTTGAGATCATCGGCAATGGCCTGCAGACGTTCTACACCCCGTCCGGCCAGAACAAAACGGTCCCCGCGCTCGGCCAACAGCCGCGCCGTTGCCTGGGCGATTGCCGATGTAGCACCTATGATCAATACGTTGCTCATGACGGAACTCCCTCTACCGTACCCATAACGCGCCGCCAGAAACTCGATGAGAACGCGGGGTCAATGAAGCGGCTGAAATTCTCCCATTGCGGATAATACGCCTGGTAGTCGGCGGCCGACATACAGGCGTCCTTCGCCGAATACAATCGCCCGCCGGCACCGCGCACAACATCGTCCAGCTCACGGAACAACTGAAAGGTCGATTCTCCGCGAATCGGAAAATCGAGCGCCAGCGTCACACCCGGTTTTGGAAACGACATCTGCCCCGGCGACTTAACCTTTCCCATCACCTTCAGCACCGCCAGGAACGATCCCTGTCCCGAACGGGCGATTCGCTCCAGAATCCCGCGGATCGGCGCAGCGTCATCGTGCGGCACCACACACTGGTATTGCAGAAACCCCCGTTTGCCGTAAATGCGATTCCAGCCCTGGAGAGCATCAAGGGGATAAAAAAACGGATTGTAATGCACGGTCGTGTCGGACTCGCGGCGGAACTGACGGTTGTAGTACAGCGTGTTAAACGCCCTGACTGTCAGACCATTGAGCGCGAACTCGGGGAAATCAACCGGCACCGGGATGCCGCCGCTACGATTTGGTACCTTGCGGCCCGCGGCCTCCTCGCCCGCATGATTGCCGGCCATGAACAGACCACGGCCGAGATGCTTTCCGCGGGCCAGACAATCGACCCAGCTTACGGTGTAACTGTGGCTTTGTTCAAAGCGCTCGGACAACTCAAAAAACTCATCCAGGTGACCGAACTTGGTCGTGTGCACACTGAAAAAGGGGTTCTTGATGGGGATCAGCTGAATCTCAGCCCAGGTAATCAGACCCGTCAACCCCATGCCACCGATAGTTGCCGAAAAAAACAGTGGTTTGCTTTCCGGGGAACACACCATGCGTTCGCCATCGGAACGTAACAACTCAAACCGTGTCACGTGGCTGCCGAATGTCCCGGCCACATGGTGGTTTTTGCCGTGGACATCGTTGGCGATGGCCCCCCCAACGGTCACATGCTTTGTGCCCGGCGTCACCGCCAAAAACCACCCGCGCGGGACACAGAACTCCAGAATTTCGGCTAATGACACGCCGGACTCGCAGCAGAGCAAACCGGTTTCGGAATCAAATGACATGAAGCGATTCATGCGACGGGTACACAGCAGCCGGCCGCCATCGTTTAGACAGACATCGCCGTAACTTCTTCCCAGTCCGTACGGCAGCACGCTACTGTCAAAGCCGGCAATATTCAATTGCTCATCCCGCCAGTTGACGGGATGAGTTTGCTGTTGCACGACGGGGTATCGTCCCCAGGACTCGCAGACACTCATGAGTGTGACAGGCCTGCTCGGTCTGTCTATACCTCCGGAACGGGGGCTCCGTAGCCGGTCCATTCTTCCTTGGACGGTCCGTACACGCCGGGCACGGCCACGCCGGCCTGACGCATAAGCACGGACATCTGGCCGCGGTGATGGATTTCATGGCGCAGAAGTACTTCCAGGGTGGCGCCGCGTTTCCATTGCTCGCCGTACAGATTGTCTTCGATGGCCAGATCTTCGTCCTTCCAGTTTTCCTTCACCTGGTCGAGCAGTTCTTTGGCGACTGTTTTGTAGGCCTTCTGTATCTCTGCCGCTTTTTTCGGCACCGGCGCCTTTTCATCGAGACTGGTCACGGTCAAACCGGTATGTTTCATCATTTCCGGCAATGTCACGGCAATATGCCAGGCCATCCGGGCCAGCGTGCGATGATCATTGTTGACCGCCTGTGACAGCGACGAATCCGTTAACGCATCGAGATACTTCTGCGTGTTGCCCGATTCCCGGGTCCAGTCCTTTTCAAACTCTGCAATGGATGTGAACATGGTGCTCCTCGCAATTTAGTGGGTTAGTGACAACATAGGCGGCTATGCGGTCGCCGCAATCACATGTTGCTCTGCCACCGTTAAAACTTGAATCGGGTGGTTGGCGTTTCGCCCAGTATCTCCTCGATTGCCAGTTGCACATCGTCCGAGAGCTTCACTCCGGCGGCCACCAGGTTTTCCTCCAGTTGAGCCACATTGGTGGCCCCCACAATCGCCGAGCTGATTTCCGGCCGTCTGAGAATCCAGGCCAGGGCCAGCTGCCCCACCGAGAGATCAAGCTCGACTGCGATTTTGGTCAGTTTTCTTACCCGCTCGATATTTTCGGGCGTAATGTGTCCGGCCAGCCACATGGTGTCGCCGCCCCTGGTCCCCTTGGGGACATTTTCGTTGTACTTGCCGGTCAACAAACCCTGGGCGAGCGGTGACCACACAACAATTCCCATGCCGCGACGGGCGCACGTGGGCATAATGCGCTCTTCGATATGGCGGTCCATCATATTGTAGCGCGGTTGTTCCACCGATGGCAGATAGCCCCGGTGTCGCTCGGCGCTGCCTGCTGCGCGCTCGATTTCCTCCGCCTCCCAGACCGAGGTACCCCAGTACAGTACCTTGCCCTGCTGCACCAGATCACTCATGGCCCGCACCGTTTCGTCGACCGGGGTCTCTTTGTCAAAGCGATGGCAGAAGTACATATCAAGGTAGTCCGTGCCCAGCCGTTTCAGGGATTTCTCCACCCCTTCCATAATGTGTTTTCGGCTGAGTCCACGGTCGTTGATATTGTCCGACATGGGCCAGTACACTTTGCTCGACAGGACCAGGTCAGAGCGGGTATAGTCCTTGATGACTTTTCCGACTATTAGTTCGGCCTGCCCCTTGGAGTAGATGTCTGCTATATCGAGGAAGTTGACCTCGCGATCGATGGCGGCGCGTATGATTTTTGAAGCCCGTTCTTCATCGACCGACCCGCCATAAGTCAGCCAGGCCCCGAGTGAAATCTCGGATATCTTCAGTCCACTGGTTCCTACGCGACGATATTCCATATCGGAGTCCTTTCTACGCACTAATCCGCGACAGTTCGCCCCTCAGGTGTGAGCCTCACTGCAGTTTGGCGATCTTTTCGTTGATGCCGTCCCAGACTTCCTTCCAATCAGTATCAAAGCCGGCTGCTTTGTACTCATCGCGGGCACGCAACAACAGCTTGAGCCCCTCGGCGTTGTTGCCTTCCACAACCTCGATTTCTCCGAGATCCTCCAGCGCCTGGCCGATGGCCGAGTGGTTTTCGAGTCGTTCCGCCCAGGCGAGCACCGGACGTAACCACGAGCGGGCTTGCTTCAGATCGCCGATCAGGCGGTAGGTCATCCCGACATGATAGTCCGCATAGAGTTTGGCCACCTCTCCGGAGAACCGCCAGTGATACTCCCGGGCCTTGAGATAACAGGCCAGGGCGCTGTCGAATTGTTTGGTGTCGTAATAGGTGCCGGCAAGATTGTTCCACAGCGGGCCGAGCCAGCTTTCCTCTTCGGCGGCCTCGGCGGCTTCGATGCCGCGACGGCCCCACTCGATTTGCTCCTCGGGCGACTCGGCCACGATGGCAATCATGTGAGCGGCATCCACGGCCCGGCCCCACAGGGCATTGGTATTGCAATAGACATACATTTCATCAAAGGTCTCGCGGGCCGTTTTCAGGTCGCCCTCCTGCCATTCAAACCGCCCCCGGACTCCCAGGTAGCGCGACCAGCCCAGCGGGTCGGAGTCGCTGGCTTTGGCGGCGGCTTCGCGGAGTATGTCCCGGCCCTTTTCCTTTTCCCCGAGCAGCAGTGTGGTGCGGGCAACCTGAGATTGGGCTTCGGTTTCAATTGAGCGATTGAATTCCTGCTGGGCCCGATCGGCCGCTTTGACATAAAGCTCCCGCGCAGCGGCGTAATCCCGGCTTTGAAATACGCTGTCGGCCTCCTGGAGCAATCGGTCCGCGGTCACCGTTTCATTGTCGCTCATAACGGCTCCTTTTTGTCGCTTATCAACGCCGGACGCCGGGCCTGCAAGCACCAGCACGGCGAGAAGGAGTAGAAGTCGGCGCATGAAATCCTCCAATTTGTCGATGGAACAAATATACGGCGGTGGGCGTGTAACCTCAAAGGATTATACGACCTTAGCCGGCGATCCTTTGGAGTTGACCCGGCTGCGCAGGCCACATATATTCGGCCCGTGCATACCAGCCCTCAGGGGCGTCGCGGCCGAGCCTCAGCCAGGGACTGAAACACGCCAGAATACCGGAAGGAATACAGCATGCGCGCACTAGTGACAGGGATCACCGGTCAGGATGGATCGTATCTAGCAGAACTGCTGCTCGACAAAGGATACGAGGTTCTGGGGATGGTCCGACGAGCCTCTACGGAGTCTTTTGAGCGTATCGATCATATCAAAGACAGGATCAACCTGGTCCAGGCCGACCTGCTTGATCAGTTGTCGATTATCAATATCATCGAGGAACACCGGCCGCAGGAAGTCTACAACCTGGCTGCGCAATCCTTCGTGCCCACCAGTTGGGTACAACCGGCGCTCACCGGCGAATTTAACGCCCTGGGGGTGACAAAAATACTCGAGGCAATCAGGCTGGTAGACAAATCCATCCGGTTCTATCAGGCGTCGTCATCAGAAATGTTCGGCAAGGTTCGTGAAACGCCGCAGACTGAAAATACGCCGTTTCATCCCCGCTCGCCGTACGGGGTGGCAAAAGTCTACGGCCATTGGATCACGGTCAATTACCGGGAAAGCTACAACATCCACGCCAACTCCGGCATCCTCTTCAATCATGAGTCGCCGCGACGCGGCCTGGAGTTTGTAACCCGCAAAATCACACACGGTGCGGCCTCGATCAAGCTGGGTCTGGCGGACAAACTGGCGCTGGGGAATCTCGATGCCAAACGGGACTGGGGCTTCGCCGGCGACTACGTACGGGCCATGTGGATGATGCTGCAGCAGGACGAACCGGGTGATTTTGTCGTCTCGACCGGCGAAACGCACTCCGTACAGGAGTTTGTGAGACTGTCGTTTGAGCACCTGGATCTGGACTACAAAGATCATGTCGTCACGGACCCGCGTTTTGTCCGTCCGGCCGAGGTCGATCTTCTGATTGGCGACAGCGCCCTGGCCTCAGAAAAACTGGGCTGGGAACCGAAAGTCAAGTTTGACGGTTTGGTGAAGATGATGGTGGACGCCGACCTCAAGCTCCTTTCGGAACAACAGAAGTAAATGAAACGACCGACCGCGCTCATTACCGGCATTGCCGGGTTCGCCGGATCATATCTGGCCGAGGAACTGCTG